>JACXTT010002497.1_pt1 | contig 29096 bp, 26 predicted proteins | sample 9270951 | NCBI WGS metagenome assembly JACXTT01 (sample SAMN15532306, study PRJNA645909) | rock metagenome | isolation source: weathered quartz diorite | place: Puerto Rico | collected 2017-06-21 | reverse complement strand
CCCTCCCTGCTGTTTCTTTATTGTTCAGAGTTTAAGCACAAGCTGATTTTCCTGCTGCTGTTCTGAGCACTCACAGTCAAGTCCCACCGCATGTTTTGGCGCTTTTAGCCAGATTTTCCATGTTTTTGATATGGTACGGCCATTGCAGAAGCAGGGAAGACTCATCCCGAGGAGGGCAGTATGAAAATGATCGAAGCCATCATTAAACCCTTCAAACTCGACGAGGTAAAAGAAGCCCTCTCGAAAGAAGGCATCCAGGGAATCACCGTTTCTGAAGTGAAAGGATTCGGTAGACAACGAGGCCACACGGAATTGTACCGGGGCGCGGAGTACGTCGTAGACTTCTTACCGAAGGTCAAACTGGAAATCTTGGTCAAGGACGAAAAGGCCGCAATCGTAGCAGAGACGATTCTCAACGTGGCCCGCACTGGCCGCATTGGTGATGGGAAAATTTTTATTCTGCCAGTAGAAGACGCCGTGCGGATTCGCACCGGCGAACGCGGCGAAGACGCAGTGTAAAACAGTCGTTCCAAAAAGGAGCATGAAACAATGTTGACCTATACGGCATCCCATACTCAGCTGCACACAGCGTCGGCCACATGCGCCAGCAGGACAGCGAAACGACGGCTGTTGCTGTGCTGCTCCCTTTTTCTTCTGGTGGTCCTCGTCGGCTTTGTCGGTGCGGCAGTCGCGGGAGACCCCAGCGGCGCCAACACCGGCGGCATTGCCGATGTCACTGCAGCGGAAGCTGGGAAGCCTACGCTCGAAGAGGTGGCGGCAACGGCCGGTCATAACAAAATTTCCATCAACATTATGTGGACGCTGATTACAGGCTTCCTCGTTATGTTCATGCAAGCCGGATTTGCCTTAGTAGAAACGGGGTTCACTCGCGCTAAGAACGCCGCAGAGACGATGACCATGAATTTCGTCGTCTATGTCCTGGGCATGACCGGCTACTGGATCTGCGGGTATGCGCTGCAAATGGGCGGCGTCGGCGCTGTCGCCTCGTTAGGGGGCACGCCTGGGCTGGACTCGGAGTTTACTATCTCCCTGTTTGGCAAAGATTTCGGCCTGTGGGGACAGAACGGGTTTTTCCTTATGGGCAACACCTATGATGTCGGCGTCTTTACGCTGTTCTTGTTCCAGATGGTGTTCATGGACACGGCGGCGACGATTCCGACCGGAGCCATGGCGGAGCGATGGAGCTTTAAGAACTTCTGTTTCTTCGCCTTCTTCATGTCCATGATTGTGTATCCTCTCTTCGCCAATTGGGTGTGGGGCGGCGGTTGGCTGTCGCAACTGGGGAAGAATTTTGGCCTGGGCCACGGTCATGTCGACTTCGCAGGTAGTTCTGTTGTGCATGCGGTGGGCGGTATGGCTGCACTCGCAGGCGCGATCGTCCTTGGTCCACGCTTAGGAAAATACACGAAAGACGGCAAATCGCTAGCCATGCCCGGCCATGACATTCCGATGGCGCTCCTTGGCACCTTCATTCTCGCCTTCGGTTGGTTTGGTTTTAATCCTGGCAGTACGTTGTCGGGCACAGATCTTCGCATCGGCGTGGTTGCGGTGAATACAATGCTCGCCAGCGCCAGCGGTTGTATCATTGCTATGCTCTATATGTGGGGAACAACTGGCAAGCCGGATCCGAGCATGGCTGCTAATGGGCTCCTGGCGGGTCTTGTGGCAATTACCGCTCCATGCGCGTTTGTCAACAGTGTAGGCGCGTTTATTATTGGCGCTGTCGCTGGTGTGTTAGTGTGTGTAGCGGTCCTCTTCATCGACCAGAAGCTCAATATCGACGATCCGGTGGGCGCTATCTCCGTGCACGGCGTCAACGGCATTTGGGGAGTTCTGAGCCTGGGGCTGTTCGCCGATGGCACTTATGGCGACGGCTGGAATGGCGTCAACGGCACGGTCACTGGGCTCTTCTACGGAGACGCTTCCCAATTTTTCGCCCAATGCGTTGGCTCTCTTACTTGCATCCTCTTTGTGTTCGCGATGTTTTACGCCTTCTTCAAAGTCTGTGACGTTATCTGGGGCATTCGCGTCGCTGAAGAAACAGAACTCGAAGGATTAGACATTCCGGAAGTCGGCGCGCTAGCGTATCCAGAATTCAGCATTATCCCAACCCACGGCTTTGGCGGCGGCTCAAGTGGTTCCGGCGGCAGTGGCGGCGCACGGTTGGCCCCAGCCCCGGCCATAAGAGCTCGCCTGGAAGAGGCGTAGCCAAACCCGAGCAGGGAAACCGAGGGGTTCCTCCTCCCTCGGTTCCTTCTCATCATTTTTACAAAATGAAAAGGAATGCGATTCATGCTTTCGCAGTAGCTCCTCACGTCCCCACGTCTCCCAAGTTGGCTGCTCGCTTGGAGAAAAGGAACCGCCTCGGATCTGTCAGCCACCCTGACGAAACAGATCGAGCGACAGTTCTTGTATCGCGGGGCTCCCCTTGTGGAAGTAAAAACTATAGCGCTTGAGCAAGAAAAGACGAGTGCAGTTATCGAGATTCTCGCGCGGCCGTTGTATCAGGACGACAGTCGCCTGAAGTACAGAACCTGGGCGCAGTTGTTCGCAGAGCAGGTGTTCGAGGATACCGCTAAAGTGCTGTGTATTCTCTGGATGCAGGCGCCCACGCTCGAACAGATTTCCCTACGCGTCTATTATCGTTCGCCCTCTGATCTCCATGCTGCGGCTAATCTCATCCTCCGCGTTCGTGCGGCAGGCGCTGACCTTAGAACAACTGTGCAACAATGGAAAAAGCATGCGCCACTCGCCTTATTGCGCCAATGCGAAATAGTTTACGAGTTCGAGCCGCGTTTCGGACTCAGACCCTTACAAGAGAATGAATCTCATACATAAGGTCGGACGTCGCTTGAGAAAGACCCTGTAAATGTAACCAGAGTTTCTTCAGCTCGTAACGTACGCGTTTCCGTCAGGGCCCGGGTCAGTCAAGGAAGATCGACCCTTGGCGGCGCCTATGAGGAGGATCAAATGCACGCGTCACAAGAACGCCTCGAAGCCCTTTTCTCCATCAGCACCGAAATTTCTTCGACGTTGCAACTGGATGAAGTGCTCCAGCGCGTAGCGGCGCATGCCTGCCGTTTGATGGATGCCCGAGTCTCCTCCTTGCTGCTGATTGACAAAGAAGCCGGCGCTATGCGACCAGCGGCAACGTACGGAGCCAGCGCCGCTTACCTTGCGCAACCGGACCGCGAAGTGGCGGCAAGCTTGACCGGCGAAGTGATTCGCACTGGTCTCCCGCTCTTCATCGCCGATGTGCGCCAAGAAACCCAATATCCAGTCTCCGAACTTGCACAGCGAGAAGGACTCTGTTCGCTGCTCTCGGTTCCTTTACGCACCAAAACTGAGGTGATCGGCGTTCTCAATGTATTTACGGGTGAACCGCGCTGTTTTAACGAAGATGACATACAACTGTTGAATTTGCTGGCGAATCACTCGGCGATCGCCATCGAAAACGCTCGTCTCCATCAAAACGAGATGGAAGCCCGTGAACGCTTACGGCAGTCGGAGAAGCTCGCTGCGCTAGGAAAACTCTCCGCCGGACTTGCTCATGAACTACGGAACCCGCTCAATACGGTCAGCATGCTCGTGTACGCCATGAACCATAGCTTGGCGGTTGATGGACAGCTCAGCGCTGATCTCCAAGTCGTGCAAGGAGAGCTGCGACGCATGTCGTTGCTGCTTGAACAGTTCCTCGAATTCGCCAAACCGCGCCCCCCACATTTTCGTCGAGAACGAATAGACGAGATCATGGAGGAGACCCTCCTTCTCATCAGTCCAGAAGCACGATCTCGCTGCATCATGGTCTACAAGGAATGGGAAAAACTCCTGCCGACAGTGTGGGTCGATGGAGCACAGATCAAGCAGGTCTTACTCAATTTATTACTCAACGCTTTGCAGTCTATGCCGAACGGCGGCAAAGTTACGGTTCGTATTCACGTGAGCGGCGGCAGCTTACTCACCTCTATTGCCGATGAGGGTGTTGGGATTCCCCCCGAAGTCCGCGCGAATCTGTTTCAACCTTTCTTCACTACGAAACAGGGCGGCACGGGGTTGGGGCTTTCCATTTCCCAACGCATTATTGAAGGACATAATGGCCGTTTACGGCTTTTCTCTCAGCCCGGCGCCGGAACGACCGTGGTTGTCAGACTGCCTTTGTAACAAATATGGACAAGATTCTTATCGTGGATGACGAACGGAACATCCACTACTCTTTTCAACGCGTTTTGGGCCACGACTACGAAGTGTTCTCCGCGTTCTCTGGAGAGGAGGCCCTGCGCCAGATTGACGACACGTCACTCCAGCTCATCGTCATGGACATCAACATGCCGGGGATAGATGGGCTCGATACACTACAGGAAATCAAACGCCGACGCCCAGACCTGCCGGTGATCATGATGACGGCGTTCGTCTCAGCTGAAACCGCAATCCGCGCCACTACCCTCGACGCAGAGGATTATCTCGTCAAACCATTTGACGTTGACGCCCTCAAACGCCTGATCGCCTCAACTCTGCAACGACAAAAATCTGACGCGCAAGAACCTGAAGCAGAAGCGCAACATTTCGACATCGGCGCCATGCCCATGTTGGGCCGCAGTCGGGTCATGCAGGATGTTTACAAAATTATCGGCAAAAGCGCGGCGCGAGACGTCACCGTGCTCATCACCGGAGAGAGCGGCACGGGAAAGGAACTGGTTGCGCACGCGCTTCATTCCTATTCATCGCGAGTCAAAGGACCCTTTGTCGCGATCAACTGTGCGGCGATTCCTGAGTCTTTGCTGGAAAGCGAGCTGTTTGGGTACGAACGCGGCGCCTTTTCTGGGGCGACCGAAGCACGACCGGGAAAGTTTGAGCACGCCCATGGCGGCGTGCTCTTTCTTGATGAGATCGGCGATATGCCGCTCGTCTTACAAGCCAAACTACTGCGCGTCCTTCAGGAACGGGAGATCTATCGGCTGGGTGCGCGCGAACCCCGATTGGTCGATGTTCGCATCATCGCCGCCACTAATCAGGACCCGGAAGGCCTCATTCACAGCGGTCGCTTCCGAGAAGACCTTTACTATCGTCTCAACGTCGTACGGATCTCCCTGCCGGCTCTGCGAGAACGCGGGGAGGACATTTTGTTGCTGGCGGAACACTTTCTGGGCCTCGCGCGGAGAGATGACGCCAGAGGCTCGCATGAATTCACTAAGGAGGCGGGAGAAAAATTGCTCGCCCATACGTGGCCAGGCAACGTACGAGAATTGGCCAACGTGGTTGCGCAAGCGGCGCTCAGGGTGCGCGGACGGTTTGTCACAGCCGCCGACTTGTCGCTGAGCGAGATTCCTCTCCATTCATCGACCATAGAATCTTCCACCGCGCCAGTACAAGGCACGACCATAGACGAGATCTTCGAGCAACAAGCCGGGCAAGTGTTCGAGACAGTCGAACGTTTGATCGTCGCCAAAGCACTAGAACTCTCACGTCATAATCAAGTGCGAGCGGCGCGTTTACTGGGCGTCAGCCGCAATGTGCTACGGGACCGCATGCAGCGGTACGGTTTAGCTGAGAGTGGGACGTAGCACAAAATAGGAACATCTGCGTTCTACCGAATCCTTTTGAAAGTAGCTTTTTGGACGACAGACAAGGCGCTTAAGCGCCTTGTCTACATCTCGGAAAGCAGGGTTCAGGACGAACTGGCAATTGATTCCCAAGACAGAAAGTCACGCACGCGCTCTTTTACACTGGGCCCTGAGTTTGAGTCTGGCTACTATATTCCGCCCCGAGCACAGCTGTGTTTCTACTCACAGGGCGCAGTGCAAAAAAGGTCTCAAAAATACTTGTCCCAACCCCATTGAGTTTTGTTTGTAACGCGTCAAGGAACTCATGGAGTCCAGCAGTGATAACGTCCCGCACGCTCGTATAGGTCAGCTCCGCACGCAATTGCCCCATGCGCTGTTTAGCGACGTTACAAAAGGTGCCAACTTGTGTACCGGAAAGCGCGTGCAAGGATTCGTCAGCTTTAATCAAAGCGTAATGAATCGAGCGGGGAAATTCCCGGTCCAGCAGCAAAAAATCTACAATCTGCTCAGGGGTAAGATGATGATGACGTTTGCGATACATTTCTAGCGCGCTGGCGGAGCGCAACACCGCCGCCCACTGGATGTCGTCAATCGGAGTGCCAACATCGGTCACTGCCGGCAACAAAAGAAAGTATTTTACGTCAAGAATGCGAGAGGTTTTGTCCGCACGTTCCATCAACCGTCCGAGGCGACAGAAGTGCCATCCTTCTCCGTGAGACATCGTAGCGTTGGTAAGCCCTTCGAAGAGATGGCTCGCGAGTTTGACCTCACGAAAAAACTCGTAGGGGGCCTCTCGCACGCGATCGCGCGCAGTTCTGTCCATGACCATGAGATAGAAGGTGTTTACTTGTTCCCACATTTCTGAGGAGATAGTTTGCCGCACGGCGCGGGCATTCTCGCGGGCGGCGCGCAAGCAGCTGAGAATTGAGTTAGGATTTGCGCGATCAAACGTCAGAAACTCAATCACATTCTCCCGCGTCGCGGCGCCATAGCGCTCGGCAAAGGGCGCGTTATCACCAGTCGTGATCACCAGCGGCTCCCACTGTTCAGCTGCACCGCCGGGCAAATCCAGCATCAGATGTAAATTCACATCGACGAAGCGCGCAACATTCTCGGCGCGCTCAATATAACGACTGATCCAGTACAAATTATCGGCAACGCGGGAGAGCATACGCACCTCTAGGAAAAGAAATCTTCATCATCTTAAACGGCAACGCTCGTCACAATCCTTTATCTTGTCTGCTTATACAATACCCAGGTATCTTTACTTCCTCCCCCCTGCGAGGAATTCACTACCAGAGAGCCTTTCTTGAGCGCCACGCGCGTCAGGCCGCCGGGCAACACATAGATGTCTTTGCCGTAGAGAATATAGGGGCGCAGATCGACATGCCGGCCCTCAAAATGGTCATCGATAATGACAGGAGTACGCGACAGAGCAAGCGTAGGCTGGGCAATATAATTACGAGGATTCGCCTGAATCAGCCGAGCAAATTGCTCGCGCTGCATGCTAGAAGAATGGGGGCCGACGAGCATGCCATATCCGCCGGATTCGTTGGCGGCCTTCACGACCAGTTGATCTAAATGTTCTAAGACATAGACGAGTTCTTTCTCATCCCAACAGACATACGTGGGAACATTGGGAATAATACAGTCCTCGCCCAGATAATACTTCACGATCTTCGGCACATACGCGTAGAGCACTTTATCGTCGGCAATACCCGTGCCCGGGGCGTTCGCCAAGGCAATACGCCCAGCTTTGTATACTTCTAATAAGCCGGGCACTCCCAACATTGAGTCAGGACGAAACACCTGGGGATCGATAAAATCATCATCGATACGACGGTAGAGCACATCGACGCGCTCCAGGCCATGGGTCGTACGCATTTGCACGAACCCGTCGGCGACTACCAGGTCTTGCCCTTCAACAAGCTCGACACCCATCTGCTGCGCAAGGAACGCGTGTTCAAAGTAAGCAGAGTTGTAAATGCCTGGCGTCATCACGGCAACCGTCGGTGACTGATTGGTGTCTGTAGCCAGATATTGCAACAGCGCCAGCAGGCGGCTGGGATAATCATCCACCGGACAAACGCGTGACTCTCCAAAAACCTGCGGGAAGGTCCGCTTCATAATTTGCCGGTTTTCCAGGACATACGAAACGCCGGAAGGGCACCGTAGATTATCCTCCAATACGTAGACCTGGCCGTCGCGGTCGCGCACGAGATCGGTGCCGGTAATGTGGCACCACACCCCCTGCGGTGGGTTAAGCCCCATGCACGGCGCGAGGAACGAGCGCGCCGAGAGAATAAGCTCCTCTGGAATGATTTTGTCTTTGAGGATCTTTTGCTGATGATAAACATCGTCAATAAAAAGATTCAACGCATACACGCGTTGCTTGAGTCCACGCTCGATCCATTGCCATTCCGTCGCTTCTATAATGCGGGGGATAATATCGAAAGGAAAAATCCGTTCAGTGCCGGCGTCCTCGCCGTACACGTTGAACGTAATCCCCATGTGCAACAACGCACGCTCAGCGGCCTGTTGACGTTGCAGCAATTCTCCATCAGAAAGCGAGTCAATTTTCTCCTGCAAGAGTTTCGCTCCCGGATGAGGACTGCCTTGAGGCGTAAACATCTCGTCGAAAAATCCGCCAGTATCATAGGTATCGAACTTGAGCATGGGGCTCTCACTCCACTCCGCGCTATGCTAGAGAATCTGGTAGGACAGCACACAATATGCCAACAGTCGCACGTGAGACCTCGCGGGGCCTCCGCGCGAGGAGCAGGTGTTAAGATTGCTATATAACTAGCAATTCTAAAATATTCGGCAAGAGATTCTCTCAAAGACCTGAAAGGCGTGCCTATTTTGTACGAAGACGCCCATCTCTTGTGCTTAGTTTTTAGGCTCCTCCTTTCTCGCCACAGTTAAAAGAGAAAATATCGTTGCGCGAGTGGAAGTTCTTTGGCCGGTTCCGAAGTGAGGATTTGTCCGTCGGCTTTTACTTCATACGTCTCCGGGTTCACTTCAACGACAGGCAAGGCGTCGTTATGAATGAGATCCTTTTTACCAATCGCGCGACAATTCTGTACAGGGACAGCAAGCTTTTGCAATCCCAGCTTCTGGGCGCCGCCATTTTCATACGCCGCTTGGGAGACAAAGCTGAGCGATAGCCCCCCTGGAGCCTTCCCATAGTGTCCAAACATGGGACGGCCAATAACCGGTTGCGGAGTTGGAATAGAAGCGTTGGGATCACCCATCACTGCCCAAGCAATGAAACCGCCCTTGAGGATTAACTCTGGTTTTACGCCGAAGAACACGGGGCTCCAGAGCACCAGATCCGCAAGTTTCCCAACCTCGATAGAGCCAACATGACTCGCCACGCCATGCGTGAGCGCGGGATTGATCGTGTATTTCGCGAGGTAGCGTTTCACGCGGAAATTATCGTTTTCTCCTCGCTCTTGCGATAGTCGTCCACGCTGAAGGCGCATTTTGTGGGCGGTTTGCCAGGTGCGCAGAATCACCTCCCCTACTCGCCCCATCGCCTGCGAGTCGGAGGACATCATGCTAAAAGCGCCGATATCGTGCAGCACATCTTCTGCAGCAATAGTCTCCGGACGAATACGCGATTCAGCAAACGCCACATCTTCAGGCGCCGCCGGGTCCAAATGGTGGCAGACCATAAGCATGTCTAAATGCTCATCGATGGTGTTTACGGTAAATGGGCGGGTTGGATTTGTTGAAGAAGGCAAGACGTTAGGAAAGCTGCAGACCTTAATGATGTCCGGCGCATGACCGCCGCCTGCGCCTTCGGTGTGATACGTGTGAATCGTCCGTCCTTTAAAAGCAGCAATGGTATCTTCCACAAAGCCGGTCTCATTGAGCGTGTCAGTGTGAATCGCCACCTGCACGTCATATTCGTCAGCTACAGATAGAGCGCAATCAATAGCCGCAGGCGTAGAGCCCCAATCTTCATGCAGCTTCAGTCCAATGGCGCCAGCTTCGATCTGTTCCCGGAGCGCTTCTGGCCGCGAACCGTTCCCTTTACCAAGAAAACCGAAATTAAGCGGATACGCTTCGACCGCTTCCAGCATGCGCGCGAGGTTCCACGGACCAGGCGTGCACGTCGTGGCGTTCGTGCCGGTCGCTGGCCCCGTGCCTCCACCAATCATAGTCGTCACGCCGGAGGCCAGCGCCTCGGTAATCTGCTGCGGACAGATGAAGTGAATATGCGTATCGATGCCGCCAGCGGTAAGGATTTTGCCTTCGCCCGCGAGAATTTCGGTCCCCGGGCCAATGATGAGTGAGGGCGAGACGCCGTCCATTAGCAGGGGATTGCCAGCTTTGCCGATCCCACAAATGCGCCCGTTCTTGATTCCTACGTCCGCTTTCACAATACCCCAGTAGTCAAGGACCACAACATTCGTAATCACCAAATCTGGCGCGCCCGCAGCCGAAGTCTGGAGAGGAGATTGTCCCATGCCGTCACGAATCACTTTTCCGCCTCCGAATTTGACTTCGTCACCATAGACGGTGAAATCCTTTTCGATCTCAATGAGCAACTGGGTATCAGCGAGTCGCACACGATCGCCGGTGGTGGGACCAAACATGTCAGCGTAGTGACGACGGGAAATCTCGCGGCTCATAGCACTCCTTCACCGATTCTTGGGCATGGCATTATTGCTCTGATAGCGGTTTTCATTTGCAGGGAGAAGTTTGATTGGTGTGCCACACTCGACCCTCACCCTATCCCTCTCCCTGCCAGGGAGAGGGCAGCACGAGCGGAGCGAGAGCGGGTGAGGGTAATAGAAAAATCTCATTGAAATCCGCTCTAAGTTCTAAAGGCTCTGGCCTCTCGCTTATCGTATTGGCTGATGCACGCTCACCAGCTTCGTTCCATCGGGAAAAGTGGCTTCGACCTGGACGAGCTCAACCATTTCCGCTACACCCTCCATGACGTCAGCCCGCGTTAAGATCGTGGCGCCGTAGGACATCAATTCCGCCACCGATTTCCCGTCGCGCGCCCCCTCCAAAATAGCGGACGTAATCGTGGCCACGGCTTCAGGGTAATTGAGTTTGAGTCCGCGAGCACGCCGTTCACGCGCCAGCAACGCGGCCAGATAAATCATCAGCTTTTCTTGTTCATGGGGTGTCAAGTGCATAGCGCTTCTTCAATAACACGTTACACAGAAAGATGCTTCCGCACGATCTCGTCGCTGAGCTGGGTCATCTCTCCTGCCGCCACCATGGTCCCTTTCTCCATCACGGCAAAAGAATGGGCATAGCGACGCGCAAAGGGCAGTTTCTGCTCGACTAACAAGACGGAGAGCTTTTCTTCGCGGTTGAGACGTTGGATGATCTCGCCGATCTCTTGCACGATGTTAGGCTGGATGCCTTCGGTCGGTTCATCGAGAATCAATAGTCTCGGATTGGTCACTAATGCCCGGCCAATGGCGAGTTGTTGTTGTTGCCCGCCAGATAAATCTCCGCCGCGTCGATGTAACATTTGTTCGAGGACAGGAAACCAGGAAAAAATTTTCGGGGGAATGACGCTGGCGCCGTCATGACGCGCCGCCAGGCCGGTGAGCAAATTTTCTTCGACCGTCAGCTGCGGAAAAATCTCTCGCCCTTGTGGGACGTACCCAATCCCACAACGCGCCCGCGACTCAGCCGGACGACCAGCAAACTCTTGTCCCTCAAAGCGAATACTGCCTTCTTTGACCGGCAATAGCCCCATTACCGCCTTTAACAAAGTTGTCTTCCCCACGCCGTTACGACCCATAAGGCAGACACAAGCGCCTTCGGGAATCGTGAGGCTCACATCCCACAAAATGTGACTTTCGCCGTAATACTGGTTGAGGTTCGTTACCTGCAACATTAATGCTTTCCTTTAGGCTCCTAGATACACCTCTCGGACTCGCGCATTGTTTTGTACGGCTTCCATAGAGCCCTCTGCTAGAACACTCCCCTCGTGCAACACCGTCACTGTCCGAGCTAAGCGCCGCACAAATTCCATATCGTGTTCAACCACCACGACGGTGTGTTGCCCCGCTAGCGAGGTCAGTAACTCCGCCGTTCGCTCAGTCTCTTGTTGCGTCATGCCGGCCACTGGCTCATCCACCAGGAGTAATCGCGGCTCCTGGATGAGCAGCATACCCAATTCCAGCCACTGCTTTTGCCCGTGTGAGAGCAGCCCGGCGCGGAGACGGAGCTGGTCCTGCAAGCCGATCGTCTCTAGTGTCCTTGCAATACGGTCACGCTGCTCTCCAGTCAGACGAGTGATCAAGCTGTGCCAGAGCCCCTTATTCGCTCGCATCGCCAGCTCTAAATTTTCAAAGACCGTATGTCCTTGGAACACAGTCGGTCGCTGAAACTTACGTCCGATGCCAGCCAAAGCGATCTCATACTCCGATAGCTGCGTCAGGTCCAGGGTGTTGCCAAAAAGCACGTGGCCGGTGTCTGGGCGCGTTTTCCCGGTAATTACATCCATTAATGTTGTTTTTCCCGCCCCGTTGGGGCCAATAAGGCAACGCAGCTCACCCACGTTCAAATACAGATTGAGATTATTGAGCGCCTTAAAGCCGTCGAAACTAACAGTGAGATTTTCGATGTACAGGATTACGCCGTGGGAAACGTCCAGTACTCCCGGCTGCGCCACATGGGCTTCGACAGGAGTGGCGTCAAAGTCTCTATCGATAGCCATTCTCACGATTCTCCTTTAGCGCCTCGTCGAACGCCGCGCCCCAGGCTGATAAGCCCACCAGGGCAGAAGAGCGTCACCACGACAAAAAGTGCGCCCAGCACATAGAGCCAGAGGTCAGGAAAAGCCCCGGTGCACCAGCTCTTGGCGCCGTTGACCAACAGAGCCCCGCTCAATGCGCCAACCAGAGTGCCGCGACCACCCACCGCCACCCAAATCGCCATTTCGATCGAGTTGGCGGGCTGCATTTCGCTGGGGTTAATGATGCCAACTTGCGGCGTATAGAGCGCGCCTGCCAGCCCACAGATCATCGCTGATATGACCCATAAGAAAAGCTTGTAGCTGTGGGGATTGTAACCGCAAAACATTAAGCGACTTTCCGCATCCCGGATGGCAGTTAAAATCCGTCCCAGCTTGGAAACGACGAGATAGCGACAACCGAAATATACCAGGAAAAGGGCGACAACGGAAACGATGTAGAGCCCAAGTTTCGTCGTCGGCTCTTGCAGCGAGAAACCCAGAATACGTTTAAAATCGGTTAACCCGTTATTGCCGCCAAAGCCGGTGTTGTTGCGGAAAAAAAGCAGCATCAGGGCGTAGGTCAATGCTTGGGTGATAATGGAAAAATAGACGCCGCGAATGCGGGAGCGGAAAGCGAAAAAGCCAAAGACGTACGCCAATAGCCCGGGAACGGCGAGCGCCATGAAAAAAGCGAAACTAAAACTGCTGAAGCCGTACCAATACCAGGGCAACGCCTTCCAGTCGAGGAACACCATGAAATCCGGCAATTCGCTGCGGTAGACGCCTTCTCCGGCAATGATCCGCATGAGATGCATGCCCATGGCGTAGCCGCCTAGAGCGAAAAACACGCCGTGTCCTAAACTGAGAATGCCCGCGTATCCCCAGATGAGATCCATCGCGAGCGCAACCAGAGCGTAGCAGCTAAATTTTCCAAAGAGCGGGATTAAATAATCGGGGAGGTGAAGCGCCGAGTCACTCGCGGGGAATCGATTAAGGCAGGGGATCAACACGAGCGCAACAAACGCCAGCAGTCCAATCCACACCCATTCACGCGGGGAATGGAGCCGCATCGCTGCAGACGTTGCGTCCGGGGAACTGTCCGTGGTCCAGGGTTCTCTCTGCACGGCGGGCATTTCGCTCGCGCCTCCGGTTGAGACCCCGGTAATAGATGAATCCGCCACCTTATCCCTCCGCCATTCGACCCTTGAGCGCAAAGAGCCCCTGCGGGCGGCGTTGGATAAACAACACGATAAAGATCAGCACTCCGATTTTACCCAATACGGCGCCAGCCATTGGCTCTAGCAGTTTGTTTATTAACCCAAGTCCCAGGCCTCCGACAATAGCGCCAGCCAAATTGCCCACACCACCCAACACCACCACCATGAACGAATCGATGATGTAGGACTGCCCGAGTTCCGGACCAACATTGCCAATCTGCGATAAGGCCACGCCGCCAAGCCCGGCCAAACCAGACCCTAAGCCAAAAGTCCACATGTCTACTCGAGACGCAGCAATGCCCATACACAGCGCCATTGGCCGATTTTGTGTCACCGCACGCACGTGGAGACCAAGCCGTGTGCGCTGCAGTAGAAGCCACACGAGCCCCACCACCAGTAAGGCGAAAACAATGATGGCTATACGGCTATACGGCAGCACAACGCCGTAGAGCAATTCGGTCCCGCCGGATAACCACGAAGGGTTAGCGACCTCGACATTTTGCGCGCCAAAAGTGAGCCGTATGCTTTGAATCAACATCAGACTGATGCCCCAGGTCGCTAACAACGTCTCCAAGGGGCGTCCGTACAAAAAGCGAATGACGCCGCGCTCCAGTATCATGCCGGTCGCGGCACAGACGACAAAAGCAACGGGAATTGACGCTGCCAAGTACCAACCGAAAGCGGTTGGCGCATACGCTTGAAAAAGTCGCTGGACCACATACGTCGCATACGCTCCCAGCATCAGCATTTCACCGTGAGCCATATTAATCACCCCCATCAGGCCGAAGGTGATCGCCAAGCCCAGCGCCGCTAACAGCAGCACGCTGCCCAAACTGAGTCCATAAAAAAGATTGCCGACCGTGCTGATAAAAAACTGTCTGCGCTCGAAGCCGGTGAGCGCCTTGGCCGCAGCTTGCCGAACCTCTGCATTAGGCTCGGCAAAGGAACCGTCCTCTCGCTTCGCCACAATCGCCTCAAGCTGCGGTTTAAGGCCGAGGTTGCCGGACGAGTAAATCATACTAATCGCTTCTAAGCGGGCTTTTGGGTCCTCGCTAGACAGCTGTACTTGAGCAAGCGCAACCTCAAGCACCTGACGCACACGCGCGTCGCTTTCTTGTGACAATGCGGCGCGGATAGGCCCTACAGTGTCGACACGCGGATTTTTGTTTAATTCCTCAGCAGCAGCAAGCCGGACGTTCGCATCTGGGGAGTGCAACTGTAGTTGACCAAGCACAGCCAGGAGTGTCCGACGCACGACGTTACTAACGACCGGGGAGCGGAGCTGAGCAACGTCTACCGTAGCCGGAGCGCCGCTTACCGCCTCGCGAGCACTCTTTCCGTCCTCACTCACGATGTACAGCGCCCCCGCTTCATCAACACGCAGATGTCGGTCTCGTAGCGCTTCAAGCGCGGGCAGCGCTGCAGAATCATTACGTGCTCCAATCGCCGCTACGGTGCTCGCGATTTCGCCGGGATTCGGAGAGCCCAGCCCGCGCAGCAGTGAAGGAAGGTCCTCATCAGCATTGGCGTCGCTCGCAAGAGCGCCATTCAACAACATGAATACATTGGCAATGAGAAACCAGCTTCTTCCCCAAGAAAATAATTGCACCCGCATATATGCCCATGAAAGCGTAGAGGCGAAGCATTGCTTCGTGTGGCAAATGCTTCGCCCCTACAGGATTACAACAAGCTCCTGCAGCTCGGTTTAGTCCTTATACTTCGGCTCCGTGCAGTTGCCGCAGACCCACGGATAGGTCCAGTTGGCGACCTTCTTAGCGCTGTCCGGAATAAACGGGCTCCAGGCCTGCGCCTTGATCGGTCCGGTCGTTTTCCACACGATTTGGAACTGCCCATTCTCCTGCACTTCTCCGATGAACACGGGCTTGTGCAGATGATGATTTTCCGCATCGATCTCAATGTCGAAGCCTGACGGAGCTTTGACTTTCTGGTAGCCAATGGCTTGCCGCACCGCATTAATGTCCGTCGTGCCCGCCTGATCCACCGCCTGCGCCCACATTTTGATGCCGATGTAGGTTGCTTCCATCGGATCATTTGTCACCCGTTTGTCGCCGCCCGGCAGGTTGTGTTTTTTCACATAGGCTTGCCACTTGGCGATGAACGCCTTGTTCTCCGGCGTGTCGATCGACATGAAATAGTTCCATGCTGCTAAGTGACCGACGAGAGGTTTGGTGTCGATGCCGCGCAGTTCTTCTTCGCCAACCGAGAAGGCCACGACCGGAATGTCCTCGGCTTTCATTCCTTGATTCGCCAATTCTTTATAAAAGGGAACATTGGAATCGCCGTTGATTGTCGAGATCACCGCTGTCCGCTTCCCCACCGCAAACTTCTTGATATCTGCAACTATGGTCTGGTAATCGTTGTGGCCGAAGGGAGTATACTGCTCCATGATATCGTCTTCCGAGACGCCCTTGGACTTCAGAAAGTACCGGAGGATCTTGTTTGTCGTACGCGGATAGACATAGTCGGTGCCTAAGAGCACAAACCGCTTCGCGCCGCCGCCCTGATCGCTCATCAGATATTCCACCGCAGGAATCGCCTGTTGATTCGGGGCCGCGCCGGTGTAGAACACATTATAGGATGACTCCTCACCTTCGTACTGGACAGGGTAGAAAAGTAATCCATTGAGTTCTTCGAACACGGGCAGGACCGACTTGCGCGAGACTGACGTCCAGCAACCAAACACGACCGCTACTTTCTCCTTTTGAATCAACTCACGCGCCTTCTCGGCGAATAAAGGCCAATTCGACGCGGGATCCACCACCACAGGCTCTATTTTTCGTCCGAGCACGCCGCCCTTTTCGTTGATTTCTTCGATGGTCATAAGCGCAACGTCTTTCAGAGAAGTCTCGCTAATCGCCATCGTGCCGCTCAACGAATGTAAAATGCCGACTTTGATTGGCGCGGCGTCAGCGGCCCTGGTCTCCCTTGCCCATGTCGACGTCCCTATTAAGATCACTACTGTGGCGACGCCGACACGACGCACCCAGGACCCTGACCATATTCGCCCCTCAGTACTAATAATCCTCATCCTTCCTTCCTCCTTATTTATTTAGAACAGAAATTGCGTCTGCAACCGCACCCGGTTATTGCTCCGGTTCGTGCCCGTGAAAGGATCCTGATCCAGGAAGCTGTAATCCAGCTGCACTTTCAAGCCATGGCCGTAGAGATAGTAGTTGAGACCCACCATGTACTCCGTGGTCTTTTTATAGAAAGTGTCCGGGTTGTTGGCTTCTTGGAAATCCACCCCCGAGACGCGGGCCGCCAGTTCCCAGTACTCTGGCACGATGAAGTAGCCCACTTGTCCGTAATACCCCCAGTCAGTGCTCCCTTTCGCAGCGCGCCGATTGTTGTAACGGAAATAGCCTGCCCCTTGCACGGTCAACCCTTGCCAGCGAAAGCCTCCATCCAGGGTCGCGTTCGTCGTGCGGTCTCCAGGCATCACGTTCTGAAATGCCGAGGCGCTATCCACCGGGTTGAGTGAACCAGCCATACCAATCGAGAGCTGGGGTGAACTCGGCGGCGCTAGCGGCAGGGATTCGATGTAGCCATAGGGCTCCAGGACATCCCACTCTAAGCGTCCAGTGAAGGCCATATCCCGACCGAAGTTCTGCTGGCCCCCCGCGTCCAACGCGCGTACGCTGTTCGTCACCTGTCCAGTGTAGGACACTGGACCCATCTTTCCGCCTACTAGACCGCCAATGCCGCGATAAAGGCTGAAGGCGAGATCTGCTTGCGATAGATCTGGGAAGAGCAGCGTGCCCGGATGGGTAATAAACTGGCGGCTGTACCATAAAATGCCCCGCCCGGTCTGCACGTACAACTCCGGAGCAACGGTGTAGCGCCCCCACCAATCCAGCAATGTCACGTTGTTGTTGTTCCCAAACGTGCTTCCCTCAAATTGCATAAAATAGGTAAACTTGGGATCGAAGACATGGCCGGAAAACGCCAACCGTCCCAGGGCCAAGTCAAAATTGTTGTTGCTTTTCCCCTTTTCTGGCGAGGAAAAAGTATAGCGGAACTGTCCAAAGCCATTAATCTTCAGCGAGAAAGTGTCGTCCTTGGTCTTAACGAAAAACCCTCCGTCGTAAATGTCTTGCTTTTCCATCCCATCCCTCATATGAGGGATATAGCCTGCGTCTAGCCCTTTGTTCTTCTGTTCTTTCTCCTTTCCTTCTAAATCACCCAATCGTTTCTCCATTGCCTCCATGAGCTGTCGCTGCTCGGCTAACTGCTTGCGCAGTTGTTGGATGTCCTCGTCGGCGACGCTGGGCTGGCTTCCGCCTACCGTCGCCAGTAGCACTCCAGCAGTCAAGGCTCTGCTCACTTTGCTCCTCATATCGTCCTCCTCACCCAAAATTCTCCCTAGGGTAGCCCCCAATCGAGCAAAGAGCGGGCCAAGCAGAACTCTTCTGAATAGTAGCCAAGATATTCTTCAACGCTTGGGCGTTTTTATGGAACACAAGCCATCGTCTTGTCTCTTGTCCATGCTGTATATTTCGCAGCTAGTCCTGTCATAAATGAAACACTCTGCGGCTTTTCATGCTCAACTTTTGCACATTGCAATCGTCTCATCACTTGCTGTTCTACTTCATCTCAAGCATCCGCCAAAGGGGTCCAGCGGCTCCAGATAAAAAGCCTCACAAAAGATCGACGCACGTGTGGTCTTCATAGAAACGCCCCTTCGTCAACGGTCACTTCCTAGCCCAGGTGCGCCGCGCCGCAGAAATTCCCGCCAGTCGCCGAAGCTGGAAATATCGACGGCGTCGCGGGTCACGTAATCTTCGCATAAGAACCCTTTGACCGTTTCTCCATCTTCCAACACGACTGAGCCGATGCTCAACGGTGCAGGCACTTGAGCTACGAACGAGCCAAACTCTTCCAACGGCATCGCCCACACCTCAACCGCGACCGCTACGCCGTCGCTCGCGTCGCGGCGGACCAGTCCCGGCTTGGGTGGAGTGGTGTTGAGCAAGGCGTACAAGCCGTAGCAGGCCTGCGTGCGGCAAGTGCGAATCAGCCGTGCGCCGCGGTCCAGCAGCTGATGGTTTAATGGTTGACCAGAAAGATGGGCGCCCACGACAGCCAGCCGCACAATGGCGGGCGCAGTCTGAGCTGAATCCTTCACAAATTGGGTATTCTCGATTTGTCGCAGCTCAACTCCTGTCGCTCCCAGCGCGCCGCCGACCAACCCATGATACCGCGCACCGAAAGCGCAGAGCAGCTCATCTTGTAGCGCCGGGGCAATGAAAGAAACCCCAAAGGGAAGACCGTTGGCGTACAACCCGCTCGGAACGGCGACGGCGCAACAATCGAGCAAGTTCACAAAATTCGTGTAATACCCGAGGTTGGCGTTGAGCGTGAGGGGATTCTCCGCCAACGCAGCCTTGGTGTACACAGCGCCGACGGTGGGAACAATCAAGAGATCCATTTTCTCCCACTCGACCTCCGCTTGCTGTTTGTAGGCTTCCAGCTGGTGCAATCCGTGGAACAGGTCTGTCGCCGAATAATGAACGGCTTCAGCCAGAATAGTGCGAACGGTCGGGTGAATAGCGTCCTGGTTGCGTAAGTAGAATTTTTGGACAGCGGCGAGCCGTTCAGCGACCCAGGGTCCGTTATACAGCAGTTCGGCGGCGGCGCGAAAGGGCGCAAAGTCGATCTCGATCACCTTTCCAAGATGTTGTACACGCTGAACCGCCGCTTCGAACAATTGCTCCGCCTCGGAGTCTCCAAAGAATCGCAGGTCTTGCTCCGCCGGCACGCCGCAACGCAGACGGCGGCGCCGCGGCGCCGTAAGATCAAGCGCATCGGCTTCTCGTCGGGAATAGATGGCCTCAGGATCGAAGCCCTTGGCTGTGTGGAGCACCACACGCGCATCCGCGCTGGTGAGCGCTAGTATGCTGACACAATCCAACGATCGACAGGCGGGAAACACGCCCCTGGTGCTGAGCAGGCCCCGACTCGGCTTTAAGCCGACAAGATTATTGAGAGCGGCTGGAACGCGGCCGGAGCCGGCGGTGTCCGTTCCCAAAGCAAAACTCACCAAACCGGCGGCTACCGCCACAGCCGATCCAGAGCTGGAGCCGCCTGGAATGTAGCGTTCGTCAAATGGATTTCTGGGAACTCCGAAAGGAGAGCGAACGCCGGCAAGTCCGGTGGCGAATTGGTCCAGGTTCGTTTTCCCGATGAGAATGCCGCCAGCAGCGAGGAGACGTTCGACGACCGGGGCCGACGTCTCAGGCGTGTACGCAAATTGTGGACATGCGACAGTGGTGGGAAGGTCGGCAACGTCGATATTGTCTTTCACAGCGAAGGGCAGACCATACAGAGGCATCTCTATCCACGGCTGTGGCGACTGCTGTCGACGTTGTTCCAGTTCTCGCGCCTGGGCTAGCGCCTGTTCACGTGTACACAGATGAATCCACACCTGATCTTCGCCACGCGAGGCAATGCGGTCGTACACGGCGTGCACAACCTCGGTGGGGGTCACCCGTGCTTCGCGATAGAGCGACTGCAACGTGGTAAAATCCAGGCTCCCAACGTGCGGCGACCAGTGAAAATTGTCCGCTTGCATTGCTTTATGTAATAGCTCTCTATCACAGATCGTTACGCCGCCGGTTCAGGCAACTCGCCGACTATTTCATGGGCAGTAGTCTCGTCAGCTTTTGCCGTCACGACGGCGAATTTGGCGCAACCCACGAGGATAGCGCTCACAGCAAGGTAACTGACGGCGACGACCGGGGTCTGACCAAAGCCGATTTTCTCGCCGTGCATGAAACCGAAAAACGTTAACGCCGACCCAGCTAATGCGAAGCCAGCCGCTTTGAGAAACTGACGATCGATGATGAATGCGGCTATTGCGGCCAGCACCAAACCGGCGAGGATCGATCCTCCGCCCATAATTTCGAGACCGTGATACAGCACGCCGCTCTGACTCAGTTTATCGAGACCAATTGCCCCAGCATTCGTGCCCGCCGCAGCCAAGGCGTTGTCGATTTGCAGCTTCCCCCAGGCGGCCAAATGCGGCGTGAGCGAGAGCACGATCGCCGGAGCGTGGCTCTTTGGCGTTTCTTGAAATGATTGGGCGCCGATCAGCATGCCAATGTAAAGAAGAATGGGCGAGATGGCGACAACAGGGATGAGCGCCACCATCAGAGAAATAATGCCAAACCACGCTAAGATGATCACCATCACGCCGGTCATGGCCGAATAGCCAAGGCGTCCGCCCATCGCTTTCCAGCCAGGATGACCAATATAGACGGCGTTGATAAATGGATTCCCCATCAGGCAGCCAATGAGGCTGACCACGCCATCAGCGGTCAGGACTCGCGTCGTTGGGAAACTGTCGCCGGCAACGGCGGCGCTTTCAACATTATCTAATGCTTCAACTAAATCATAAATGCCGAAGGGGATCGCCGTAACCAGGATCACACCCAAGAATTCAAAGCCCGAAAATACGTGGCCGACGGCGGGCAGCGGAAATGAGAAACCAAAGTTCGAGACCGATTGCCCGAGCTTTTCGAGACTCATTCCTCCATAGTCGAGGCCGAGGGCGGTTGAACCCCACGCGATGAAGCTGCCAAGAGCCAGAGCGACTAAACCTGCCGGAATCCCTTGAAAATAACGCACGCCGCCGAACCAGCTCAAAAGGATAATCGTGAAGCAGACGAGACCAATCATCGGCGTCATAAACATTTCCAGGGCTGGTCGCATGGAGATGAAAGAGATGGAAACGCCGGCAAGCGTGCCGAGTAAGGCCGCACGCGGCGTGATCTTACGAATGGTGGGCCCGATAAAGCCGCCCAGCATGAGTACGAAACTTTGAATGAACACCCACGTCAAACCAGCTTCCCACCCTCTGATTGGATCGCCGGTCTTGGCTGCAATCGGCAACATGATCACAAAGGTAACGACAAACATGTGGGGCACGCTGGTGCCGGAAGGCAGCGCGCAGACGTCGTCTCGTCCCGTTTTTTTCGCCAGACTGTAGGCGAGCCAGGCATAGTACATCGTGCTCAGGCAGAGCATCATGCCAGTGGCCGGCAGAATGCGGCCGAAGACAAGGGCGTCGGGTATCTTCAGCACAAAGCGCAGCAAAGCAGTTAACGTTAGCAAATTAACGAGGATGTTGGTCCCAAAACCGAAAAAGGCGTTCCAGTCTCCGGGCGTCCACAGTTTGGGTTTTGCAGTTGTCATAGTATACCCCGTGTCCAGGTTGAGTGATGAGGCGCTGTCAAAAACTTCAGCTAAGAGCAGTGAGGATTGCAGCCGAGTTCGACACCCAGCCGAAAATACCTCCTTGCGCCTTGATCATTTTCAGACCCATCTCTTGAAACTCAGGGAAATAAGAGCCCACGCAATCTTCGAGTACGAGACAGTCGTAGCCCCGATCGTTCGCTTCGCGGACGGTGGTGTTGACGCAAACCTCGGTGGTCACTCCAGTCACAAGGAGTTGTGTGACGCCGCGGTTCTGGAGAATGGCGTGGAGATCGGTGGCGAAGAACGCGCCTTTGCCCGGTTTATCAATGACTGGCTCGTTCGGCAAAGGAGAGAGTTCAGGAATGATGTCGTGTCCGGACTCCCCGCGGACCAGGATGCGACCCATCGGGCCGATATCGCCAATACAAGTTTTGCCGCGGCCGCGGACTTTCTTGGCTGGCGGCAAGTCGGCCAGATCAGGCCGATGACCTTCACGGGTGTGTATGACCTGGAGCCTGGCGGCGCGGCAAGCCGCCAACAGTTTGCGGTTCGGTCCGATCGTACGACGCAGCTGAGAGACGTCATTGCCCAGCATCTCGCCAAACCCGCCGGACTCCAAGAAATCACGCTGCATGTCAATAATCAGCAAAGCGCACTGCGTCGGGACAAATTCAAACGGATACGGTTCGGCCTCGATAACTATGGGTCGGTTCATATCCATCATAAGATGACCTCCAAGAGCTGCTGAGAAGAGGAAACAGCGCCAAACACGCCGTACTGCATCGTGATCATTTTCAATGCCGCGGCGTGATTGCCCGCATCTGTAGCCGCACAGCAGTCCGCCAGGAGCACACATTCAAAACCGCGGTCGTTGGCGTCGCGCATAGTGGTATGGACGCAAACGTCGGTAGTGATGCCGGTTAAGATCAAATTCTCCACACCACGCCGCCGCAGAATCAACTCTAGATCAGTAGCGTAAAACGAGCCTTTGCCCGGTTTATCGATGATCGGTTCACCGACTTGTGGGGCCAGCTCAGGAATGATTTCCCACCCCGGTTCACCGCGCACTAAGATGCGACCACACGGGCCGGGGTCGCCGATGCCAGCGCCGATCTGCTGTGAGCGCCAGCGTTTGTTTGCCGGCAGGTCCGACAGGTCCGGGCGGTGTCCTTCGCGGGTGTGAATAATGTGAAATCCTTTGTTGCGCAACGTCATCAGCACGCGACGGATTGGTCCAATACAGGCGCGAGTTTGGGAGATATCGTAACCCATGAGATCAACATAACCGCCCTTCCCGCAGAAATCGGCTTGCATATCGATGATGAGTAGGACCGTATTCTTGGGACGTAAGTCTCCGTTATACGGCCAGGGATAGGGCTGAGCAGCAATGGTGATTTTGCTCATTGCACACTTTCCTCTCGCGCTTACCGTTGAAAGTAGAAACCGGACTTGGGAACAGACACAGTAGACCTTACGACTGGCGCATGCCCTAACTGCATGCATCCCTCCACCGCCAACCTTACCTCCTCCCTTCCCTTCACAAGATGTTCAGAACCCTGCTTTCTCTCTTGTCCATACTTGCCTCCTGCCCTAGAAAATTTGTCTCCCTGTGGCATGGTGAAGGAGCAAAGAATAGGCCATGTGAAAAGAAGAAAGACCAAGAGGAGGGCGAGAAAAAGGGAGCAGTTATTTTACCAGCTTTTTCCTGGTATCAACTCCCCTCTTGCAGATTTCTCTGGACTTTTTGCGCGCTGTCCCGGAGACAACAAGGCGCCTGAAAAAAAGCACGCTGTTGCTTTTCGTGCTTAGCTCTTGTTCAGTACAGAGCAAGAACTTCTTGTGAAGTAGGCGCCGGCTGATCTTTAGCATTGTTCAAAACAGGCAAGCCTCTTGCACAAAGAGGGAAAACCAGGAACAGTGCCTCAGAATTAAGGAGGAAGGCATGGCCTCCACAGAAGTCGACCAACCGCTGATCCCGGGGGAAGTCATCCCGGCTCCAGGCTCTCTCACCCTCAACGCCGATAAACCAACACTCACGTTGGTAGTAGTCAACACGGGAGACCGGCCCGTGCAGATCGGTTCTCACTACCATTTCTTTGAAGTTAATCGCGCGCTCCGTTTCGACCGGGCGGCGGCGTTTGGATTTCACCTCGACATTCCTTCGGGTACCGCGGTGCGGTTTGAACCTGCAGAAGAAAAAGAAGTGACCTTGACCTCGTTCGGCGGGCAGCAACACATGATCGGTCTCAATGGACTCACGGAAGGCATTGTCACTGATAGTCAGGTCCGGGAGCACGCACTCCTCGTCGCACGACAAGGAGGATTTTTGTCAAGTGAGGATCAGACTTCGCGCGCAAGCGTCCCCCCAGAACAGGAAACACACTGATGACTGGAGCTAATGTTCCTCGCTTAGGCATCGGCGGTCCAGTCGGTTCAGGAAAGACGGCGCTCATTGAACAGCTCGTGCCCTATCTCCAGCAACGCGGCAAGCAGGTTGCCATTGTCACCAACGACATTCTCACACAAGAGGACGCTGAACGACTTCGTGGACGCGGGTTTCTCCCGCCAGAGCGGATCATCGGCGTGGAAACCGGCGCCTGTCCCCACACGGTCATCCGCGAAGACCCGACCATGAACCTGGAAGCCGTACGCGTGTTGGAAGAACAATTCGCCGAACTCGATCTTATTCTGCTGGAAAGCGGCGGCGACAATCTCGCTTCCACGTACTCTCCAGAACTTGCCGACGCGTTTATCTTTGTCATTGATGTCGCCGGAGGGGACGATATTCCGCGGAAACAGGGTCCCGGCATCACCCGCTCGGATCTCCTTGTCATCAACAAAGTAGACTTAGCGCCGTACGTCGGCGCAAATTTGGACGTCATGCTCACCGACGCACAACGCGTACGCGGGACACGACCTTTTCTGCTCACCAATTGCAAAACTGGGCAAGGAGTCGCCGAGGTTGTCGCGTGGATCGAACGAGAACTGCTGTTCAACTGATGTCGCACACGCCCCGCGCCTTTACGGCCTATGTGGACGAACCGCTTATACAACGCCCAGCGGCGTCGCCTGGCAAGAATGGCGTTTGCGACCTGGCCTTTGCCAATGTACGCGGGAAAACCGCCCTTTCCGCTTCGTTTGTCACCCACCCGTTTCATCTCACAGCGCCGTGGCGTCTAGACCCCAATCTGCCGGGCATGGCGGTCGTGTATCTGCAAACACCGGCTGGCGGACTCATTCAAGGCGACCGCACGCGCATGCAGTTTACTTGTGGTCCACACACGCAAGTCCATTTGACCACCCAAGCTGCGGAGAAAATCCATACGATGACTGCGAACTGCGCCATCCAGCAGACGTCCTTCACGCTTCATGCTGGCGCTTACGCGGAGTACTGCCCAGAACCAGTCATTCTCTTTCCTGGCGCGCGTTTCGCCCAAACCATCGACGTGACCCTTGAGGAGAAGGCGGGGTTTTTCCTCAGTGAAATCTTTCTCTCCCGTCGCACAAACAATGGCGCATTTTTCGAGGCGTTGGTCTCCACACTAAATGTGAGAGACGCCAACGCAGGGGTGCTCGTATACGATCGCAGCTGCATTTTCCCTCAGCAACACGATTTGGCTGGACCGGGCATTCTCGGCGGCTATCACACCTGGGGGCAAGCACTGTTAGTCGGACCAACCATTCCACCTGCTTGGGCGCAGGAACTCCATACGTTGCTTGCGACGGAACAAGACGCTATTTGCGGCGTTACGCTCTTGGATAAATCGCGGGGCGTGTATGTAAAAGCAGTCGGGTCGGAGGCGCGGGCAGTGCGGCGCGTTTTGCAAAACGCCTGGAATTACCTGCGCACCCAATTCTTGCAGACGCCGGCGCCAGTATTTCCCAAGTAAACAAGAAGGAACTCTCGCATGCTGCACATCAGTCACCGCCTGGGCAACATCCATACGAGTCCAACGCTGCAAAATCAAGCCGCAGAATGGCGGAATGAAGGAAATCTTGACGAAATCACCATCGACGAACGCGATGCGCACAAGAGCCGTCTCCGACTCTTCACGAACACAGGACGTGAAATTGGGCTCATCCTGCCGCGCGGGGCTGAAATAACCGACGGTGATGTTTTTGCCGTACAAGAAGATGAGAGTCGCGTGCTCATACGCATCGCTCTGCAAGAGGTCATGGTGCTCACACCGAGTGAAAGTATGCAGGCGCATGAACGTTGGGCTTGGGCGGTCCGGCTTGGCCATGTGCTCGGTAATCAACATTGGCCGATCGCCGTGGTTGGCGAACAGATTTTTACGCCGGTGACCGTGGATCGCGCAGTCATGGAAACCGTGCTGGCCACGCATCACATCACCGAGCATTTTACCATCCACTATGAACGGCGCTCTTGGCCGAAAGAAGAAGGCCTCTCTCAATGGACGACGCATCACTAATTGCCGCCTTGCAATTGGCGGATTCGTTCTTCCCATCCGGCATGATTACTCTCTCGCACGGGTTGGAAACTTTTCTCAGTATCCAACCATCTGCGCACGTCGATATCGCGCGCTTGCTCGACAATTATCTACGAGGCAAAATCGCGCCGTGCGATCTCGTCGCCTACGCGCACGCCTATCGAGCCGCCGAGGCGAGCGATCTATTTCGTCTCCAAGAAATCGATCAGTTGCTTACTGCTGCACTCGTACCACAAGAATTGCGGCAGAGTTCAGCTCGTTGTGGCCGAGCGCTTATAGCCACGCTCCAGACTTTGGTCGACGCCCCGCTGTTCCAACAGTTTTGCCAAACGGTGCAAAGCGGTGCGAGCGCCAGCAATGCGGCAGTTTGCCTGGGAGTGCTGTGCGTCGCCTGGAACATCCCCTTACGCACCGGGGCGTTGGTGCATTTGTACACCTTCGCCGTAAGTTTTCTTAGCGCAGCCCTGCGTTTAGGGCGCGTAGGACACCGTGAAGTCCAACGGCTCTTACTGACATTGCGTCCACAACTCCCGCCTTTGGTCGATCATGCTTTGCTCTGCGATCTCGCAGATATGAGCGCATTCGCGCCGCTTGCGGATATTCGCGCTATGCAGCACGCCTATACGCCGGTGCGGTTGTTCAGCAGCTGACACCTCTGTCTTTGGCGGCCGCGCCTGCAAAAGACGTTGCTACAAAATATACCGCGCTAAATCTTCATCTTTTACAATCGCATCGAGTTTGTCTTTCACGTACTGGGCGTCGATCTTCACTTCTTTACCGCTCATCTCCGGCCCGTCGAACGACAACTCGTCCAGGAGCCGCTCCACGACCGTGTGCAAACGACGGGCGCCAATGTTCTCGGTGCGCTCGTTTACGACTGCGGCGATCCGCGCTAGCTCTTCTACTGCGCTTGGTTGAAACTCCAACGTCACGTTTTCCGTCGCCAATAACGCCACATACTGCATCAACAACGCGTTGCGCGGCTCGGTGAGAATGCGAACGAAATCCTCGCGCGTCAGCGGGTCCAGTTCCACGCGAATAGGAAAGCGACCCTGGAATTCGGGAATCAAGTCCGAAGGTTTCGACATGTGAAAAGCGCCGGACGCAATGAATAAAATATGGTCGGTGTGCACCATGCCATATTTGGTATTGACCGTGCAGCCTTCGACCAACGGCAACAGGTCGCGTTGCACGCCTTGACGCGACACATCCGGCCCATGCGCGCTGTCGCGGGTGGCGATTTTGTCAATTTCATCAATAAAGATAATGCCGCTCTGTTCGGCGCGCCGCACGGCGTCGCGCACCACGGTTTCCATGTCAACAAGTTTGTCCGCCTCTTCTTGTTCCAAAAGCTCTAGCGCTTCGGTGACCTTGAGACGGCGCTTCTTCGTCTTTTTGGGCATAATGTTGGAGAACATCTCTTTCAGTTGGTTCTCCATATCTTCCATCCCTTGCGGCGCCATCACTTCAACGAAAGGCATCGCCGCTTTGGTCACTTCCAGCTCGACCTCTCGATCGTCGAGCTTGCCGTTTTGCAGCATCCGGCGCATCTTTTCTCTCGTGTTGGAGGACGTCACAGTTTGTTCAGGGTCCGGCCCAAACCCGGCTCGACTCGTAGACGGAGGAAGCAACAAATCAAGGATGCGCTCTTCCGCCTGCTCGCGCGCTTTGATGCGGATGCGCTCCTTGGCCTCTTGTTTGACCATGTTAACCGAAAGCTCTATCAAGTCGCGCACCATCGACTCCACGTCGCGTCCGACATAACCAACTTCGGTAAACTTCGAAGCCTCCACTTTAATAAACGGCGCTTGGGCGAGCTTGGCGAGACGCCGCGCGATTTCAGTCTTACCCACGCCAGTCGGACCGATCATGAGGATATTTTTCGGCGAAATCTCGTCACGCAGCTCCTCGGCCACCTGTTGGCGCCGCCAACGATTGCGCAACGCGATCGCAACCGAGCGTTTCGCTTTCCGTTGACCGATGATGTAACGATCGAGTTCAGACACGATCTCGCGCGGGGTCATAACATGCAGGCGGGCCTCGTCAGTAAGCATGAGTGTTCGTTCGGCGGCAGTAGCCATGTTATAACTCCTCTACCACGATTTGTTCGTTTGTGTAGACACAAATGGCGGCCGCCGCCTTCATCGCCTCCACAGCGATTGTCCGTGCATCAAGGTCGGTATGTTGTGTGAGCACACGCGCGGCAGCCAGCGCAAAATTGCCGCCTGAACCAATAGCGAGAATCCCATCGTCAGGCTCCAGCACATCGCCGATGCCTGAGATGAGTAAAGATGATTCGCGGTCGGCGATCGCCAACATCGCTTCTAAACGTCGTAAGACTCGATCGGACCGCCAGTCCCGCGCTAACTCGACAGCGGCGCGGCGCAAGTTGCCGTTGAATTCGTCAAGTTTCTTTTCAAATTTTTCACAAAGGGTGAGTGAATCCGCCGTACTGCCGGCAAAACCCGCCAGGACTCGCCCTTGCGAGAGCCGCCGGATTTTCCGCGCGGTATGTTTGACGACCGCATTGCCCATGCTGACCTGTCCATCACCCGCCATCACAACCTTATCTTTGCGGCGGACACACAGGATAGTCGTGCCATGCATGCCTTCTCCAGTCATCCCCACACCTCCCGAATGCTGAATGCAGAAGCCGGAATGCAGAACGGAAAAAAATGGGGCATGATCTCTGTCTTCAATTCATCATTCATCATTCATCATTCTCCGTGTTCTGCTAAGCGTGAGGATGCGCTTTATCGTACACTTGCATCAGCCGGTCAAGATTCACGTGCGTGTAGCGCTGGGTGGTCGATAAACTGGAATGGCCCAGCAATTCTTGAATGGCTCGGAGGTCAGCGCCAGCCTCAAGCAGATGGGTCGCAAAAGAATGCCGCAACGCATGCGGACTCGTCGG
>JACXTT010002496.1_pt1 | contig 29104 bp, 31 predicted proteins | sample 9270951 | NCBI WGS metagenome assembly JACXTT01 (sample SAMN15532306, study PRJNA645909) | rock metagenome | isolation source: weathered quartz diorite | place: Puerto Rico | collected 2017-06-21 | reverse complement strand
GGCTAACATTCTCCGAGTTGCCCGAAGGAAAATCTGACGGCGATGGGGCTGTGGCGCAGCTGGTAGCGCATCTGCATGGCATGCAGAGGGTCAGGGGTTCGAGTCCCCTCAGCTCCACCGAAAAGGACGATGGGCTCTTCCCCTCAGGGGGAAGAGCCCATCGCCGTCAGTAGCCTCCAGCCCGGCTAGCCTGCGGCACCCGCGGGGGTCGAGGTCGGGGTGATCCCGAGGAGCTTGTCGGCGTTCAGCGCGAAGCTGTTGTCGAAGGTCTTCGACAGGTCGACCGGTGCCGGGATGCCCTTGATCAGCAGCTCCATGGCCTGAACAGTCTTCGGTCCGCCCGCCGGCATGATGCCGTCGGGGAGGAACTGGCCCATGTCCTGGGTCAGACCGGCGATGTAGTCGGCCTTGCTGATCACGCTGTTCTGCACGTACGTCTGCGGCAACGCGTTGGCGATGTCGGTGGCGGTGTGCGTGTGGATCCAGTGCATCGTCGCGACGAGCGCGTCGACGACCTTCTGCACGGTGTCGCGGTGGCTGTTGACCCAGGAGGTCTGGGCGAGCACACCGGCAGCCGGCCATGCGCCACCGAGGGCCTGCTGCGCTCCCGCTGTCGTGGCCAGGTCGATCGCTGAGTACGCCGAGCCGCGCTTCTCCAGTGCTCCGACCGTCGGCTGGGTGGTCATCACGCAGTCGGCCGTCTTGTGCTCGATCGCCGCGATGGCGCTCGAGCCGGCACCCACCGCAGCACGGTGGAACTTGGTGCTCGAGATGCCCTTCTGGGCGGCCAGGAACTGGGTCAGCGAGTCGGTGCCGGAGCCCAGGTCGGTGACGCCGAGGGTCTTGCCCGCGAAATCGGACGCCGAGTGGACGCCGCTGCTCGTGCCGCACATCTCGCGCTCACCCGGGGCACCGGAAAGCTGGACGACGTCCTCGACAGCCTTGCCCTTGCTCTCGTAGACGATGGTGTGGTTGTACCAGGCGCCGGCCATGTCGACCTGGCCCGACGACATCGCGTCCTCGGCGCCCACGCCCGCGGACTCGGTGCTCAGCTCGACCTTCACGCCGTACTTCTTGTAGAAGCCGAGCTGGTCGGCGAGCTTGTAGGGCAGGTAGATCTGCTTGTCGATGCCGCCGACCATCAGCTTGACGGTCGGAATGGATGCCGAGCCCGAACCCGAGCTCGAGCCCGACGAGCCACAGGCTCCGAGGCTGAGTGCCAGGGCACCGGCCATCGCTGCTCCGAGGAGTTGCTTGTGCATGGTTGTTCCTTCTTTCGGTGGGTGGCCTGACAGGCCTGGGTGAGAGGAAGCTCAGATGCCCGCGGATTCGGACCGGGACGGTGGGCGCCAGGAGAGCAGGCGCTTCTCGAGCAGGGTGATGAAGTACTCGGCGACCATCGTGATGACGGAGACGACGAGCATCCCGGCGAAGACGATGTTGGGGTCGAGGTTGCCCTGGGCCGAGCGGATGACCAGGCCGATGCCGTGCTGGGCACCGAGCACCTCGCCCACCAGCGCACCGACGATGGCGAACCCGAACGCGGTGTGCAGGCTGGCGATGATCCAGGTCAGCGCCGAGGGCAACGTCGCGTGCCGGATCACCTGCAGCGGAGAGGCGCCGAGGACGCGGACGTTCGACAACACGTTCTGGTCGACCTCGCGCACGCCCTGGAAGGCGTTGAAGAAGACCACGAAGAACACCAGCACCGCAGCCAGCAGGATCTTGGGCATCAGGCCGACACCGAACGCGACGATGAAGATCGACCCCAGTACGATCCGCGGGATCGCGTTGACGATCTTGATGTAGGGGCCGAACACCTCGGCCAGGAAGCGGTTGGTGCCGAGGCCGACACCGAGCACCACGCCGGCGAAGACACCGGCGACGAAGCCGTAGACGGCCTCCTGCAGCGTGGTGAAGATGTCGGTCCAGAACGACCCGAACTCGGTGCCGTTGCGGAACAGGTCGACGGTCGCGGTCCAGATCTTGCTCGGCTGGCCGAAGTAGAACGGGTCGACGACCTTGGTCGCCGTGCAGATCTGCCAGCCGCCGATCATGATGACGGCGAAGCCGACTCGCGCTGCCCAGATTGCCGCGATCCGGCGACGCCGCGCGCGGGTCGCAAGAGCGGCCAGGTCCTCTTCACGCACGGCCGGGCGGACCGATCCCGATGCCATGACGGCGCTCATGACGCCACCGCCGCGGTCTTGGCGTAGGCGCGCTCGACCTCGTCGCGCAGCGAGCTCCAGATGTGCTGCTGCACCTCGAGGAAGGCCGGGTCGTAGCGCAGCTCCTGGACAGCGCCCCGCGGCCGCGGGAGCGGTACGTCGTACACCGCCTTGACCGTGCCGGGCCCGGACGTCAGGACGACGACCTTGTCGGCGAGCGCGACGGCCTCGTCGAGGTCGTGGGTGATGAACAGCACCGTCGGACGCAGCTGCTCCCACAGCGTGATCAGCTCGGTCTGCATGATCGCCTTGGTCTGGACGTCGAGCGCGCCGAACGGCTCGTCCATCAACAAGACCCTGGGCTCGTTGATCAGTGCGGCTGCCATCCCGACCCGCTTGCGCATGCCGCCGGAGAGCTGGTGCGGGTGGTGGTCCTCGAACCCGCTCAGCCCGACCCTGCGCAGCCAGTCACGGGCGGACGCCTCGGCAACGCGCTTGCTGGTCCCGGTCAGGATCGGGCCGAGGGCGACGTTGCCCAGGACCGTCTTCCACGGCATCAGGGCGTCGGCCTGGAACATGAAGCTGGTCCCGGGCATGATCCCGGTGACCTGCTCGCCGCCGACCCGCACGACTCCCTGGCTCGGCCGGTCGAGTCCGGCGACCATCCCCAGCGTCGTGGACTTGCCACACCCGGTCGGGCCGACCACCGCGCAGAAGGAGCCCGGCTCGATGTCGAGAGTGACGTCCTGCAACGCGGTGAAGGGCTGGCCGGACGGGCTCAGGAATCGTCGGGTCACCCCTTCGAGTTCGATCCGCGCACCGCGTGGTGCGCCCGGCGGCGCAACGCGCTCGGTCCTCGGGCTGGTCATGGCTGTTCCCTTCGTCGGTGAGTGCCCTCCCGAATGAATCGGTGTGAGCGCCGTCACGCTACGAAGGAAGCAGGGGGTCTGTATCGCTTGTGCGCGCTACCCGCGTTGATCTCGTTTTCCGGAGTTTTGCGCGTTCTGATCACGGCTCATCGCGCCTCTCTCCCTTGTCGCTCGATGGGGCGAGGAGGAGGATGCGGGCCATGCCCAGGGGGAGGAGTCGAGAGCTCGCGACCGGCATCCTGGTCAACCAATTGATCGTCCTGACTGCCACGATTGTCGTCGGCTTCGTGCTCTTCGCGTTCAGCGAGCGCAATGTGCTCACCGATCAGTACGAGCACCGGGCGGCGGGCATCGCGCAGACGACCGCCTCGATGCCCGACGTGATTGCCTGCCTGGAGGCGCCGCCGAGCTGTGGCACGTCCATCCAGACGATCGCCCAACGGATCCGGCAGAGCACTGGGGCGACGTACGTCGTGGTGATCGACCAGTTCGGCATCCGGCACAGCCACCCGATCACCAGCCTGATCGGCAAGCCGATCGAGGAGCCGCTTCCGCTGATCGTGGCCGACGGTCGGACCCACACGGATCTCGACAACGGGAGGACCGGTCCGTCGGCTCGCGCGCGGGCACCTGTCTTCGACGCGACGGGACACGTGATCGGCGAGGTGTCGGCCGGGGTCAACACGAGATCGGTGACCTCCGCGCTGTGGCACGAGCTGCCGGCGTACGGGCTGTGGTTCGTGCTGGCCCTGGTGGGGGGTGCCGTGACGTCGTGGTGGTTGGCAGCCCGGCTCAAGCGGCGCACGTTCGGACTCGAGCTCGACGAAATCGCGCTCCTGCTCCAGGAACGGGAGGCGACCCTGCACGGCATCCGGGAAGGGGTGATCGCCTTCGACCCGCACGGCAGCGTGACCATGGTCAACGACGAAGCGCGACGACTGCTGCACCTGGAGCACGCGCCGCTCGGTGGTCGGCTCGACGACCTCGTTCCGCGAGGGCGGCTGCACGACGTGCTCTCGGGGGAGACCTCGGGCCAGGACGAGGTCGTGCTGACCGACGAGTTCGCGCTGACCGTCAACCGGATGGCGGTCTCGCTCGCCGGCAGACCGCACGGGTCTGTCGTGACCCTGCGGGACCGCACCGAGATGTCGGGCCTGCTGCGCGAGCTCGACAGCGTGCGCAGCCTGACCGACGCCCTGCGTGCCCAGCAGCACGAGTTCTCCAACCGCATGCACACCGTCGCCGGGCTGCTCGAGCTCGATCAGACCCCCGAGGCCCTCGCCTACCTGACCGAGCTCCGGACCAGTACCGACAACTTCGTCGAGAACCTGGGGGAGCGGATCTCCTCGCCGCTGATCGTCGGCCTGCTCGTCGGGAAGGCGGCCGACGCCAGCGAGCGCGGCATCGAGCTGCGCGTCACCGAGGACACCTGGCTGGGCGACGCCCCGGAGCGGGTCCAGGCGCTGACGACGATCGTCGGGAACCTGGTCGACAACGCACTCGATGCACTGGCCGGGTCGTCGCCCGCGGACGAGCCTGCTCGCGTGACCGTCTCGATCCTCCAGGACGAGGAGGAGATCGTGGTGCAGGTCGAGGACAACGGGCCGGGGGTGCCGGTCGGGGCACGCGAGTCGATCTTCCTCGACGGCTTCACGACCAAGCGCGCCACCGGGCCGGTGCACCGAGGACTGGGGCTCGCGCTGGTGCACCGTTTGGTCCAGCGTCTCGGGGGAACGATCACGGTGAGTGATGGGCCGGGTGCCCGGTTCGTCGTACGGCTGCCGGGATCCACGCCGAGCCCGGCAGCCGCGACAGAGGGTCTGGTGCAGGGATGAGCGAGGAGATCGCCAGCATCCGCACCCTGATCGTGGACGACGACTTCCGGGTGGCAGCGATCCACGCGGCGTACGTCGCGAGGGTGGAGGGGTTCACCGTCGTGGGCCAGGCGCACACAGCCGCACAGGCGATCGAGCTCATCGAGCAGCTCGGTCCCGACGTCGTGCTGATGGACGTCTACCTGCCCGACGGCCACGGACTGGAGGTGATCCGGACGATCGGTCAGGGTGATCATCCCCCGGACTTCATCGTCATCACGGCGGCCCGGGACGTGGACACGGTGCGTACGGCGATGCAGGTCGGTGCACTGCACTACCTGGTCAAGCCGTTCGGGTTCGCCAACCTGCGCGACCGCCTGCAGGCGTACGCCGAGATGCGCCGCCGGATGGCGGGCCTGGGACGCCACGCGCAGCAGACCGACGTCGACGAGCTGTTCGGCCTGCTCCGGGCTGCGCCGAGCGCGATTCCGGTGCCGCCCAAGGGGCATTCGGGCCCCACGCTCGAGCTGGTCCGCAACGCCGTACTCGCGGCGGAGGGAGACATCTCCGCAGCCGAGGTGGCCGACGAGCTCGGCATCAGTCGGGCCACGGCACAGCGTTACCTGAGCTACCTGACCCGTCACGGTCTCCTCCAGCTGCACCTGCGCTACGGCTCGACGGGTCGCCCCGAGCACCGGTACAGCCCTGCCCGATGACCGGGTCCGATCGTCAATGAGCCGGGTCGAGCCGGTACCCGTGGTTGCGTAGCGTGGTGATCGTGGGCAGCCGGGCCGGTGGGTCCCAGCGGTCGCGGTGCTCGGCCAGCTGTTGGCGCAGCGCGGCGATGTGGACGTCGAGCGTCTTGGTCGACCCGTACCAGTTCCGGTCCCAGACGTCGTCCATCAGCGTCTCGCGCCGGACCGCCTTGCCGACGTCGGCCGCGAGGCGGGACAACAGGTCAAACTCCTTGGGTCGCAGGGGCAGCTCGTCGTCGAACACCAGGCAGCGGCGCGCCCGCGGATCGAGGGTGAGGTCGCCGGTGACGAACGGCGCGCTGTCGGGATCCGAGACCGACGCCCGTCTGAGGTGCGCGCGGACCCGGGCCTGGAGCTCGGCCATCCGGAACGGCTTCGTGAGGTAGTCGTCGGCACCTGATTCGAGACCCTCGACGACGTCCATGACCTCGCGTCGCGCCGTCAGCGCCACCACCAGGCAGCGCGGCTGGCCCTGCTTGAGCGTGCGACACACCTCGACGCCGTCGATGTCGGGCAGGCCGAGGTCGAGCAGCACGAGGTCGAACTCGGTGGTCTCGGCCGCGGCCAGGGCCGTTGCACCGTCGCGCGCCCAGGTCACGTCGTGGCCGTCTGAGCCGAGTGCGGCAGCGAGCAACTCACCGATCCGTGTCTCGTCCTCGACCACCATCAGAGCCGCCATGCAGGCAGCCTAGATCCCCCGCAGGACGTCGCGCGCGCGATGCCGGATGCGCTCGACGACCGTCCCGCCGGCCACCGCCACAGCGGCGACCGTCACGAGCACCGAGGCCGACAGGTAGCCCCACGGCACCGCCAGGTGCGCGGGCGGGGGATCGAAGACGCCGGTGAGGACCTTGACGAGCAGCTGCGAGAGGCCCCAGCCACCGAGCAGCCCGGACACGGTCCCGACGACCAGCACGAAGATCGGCTCGGCCAACCCGATCCCACGGATCTGGCGCCTGGTGGCGCCGAGGGACGTCGCGATCGCCACCCCTCGCTTGCGATCGCTCAGCCCGAGCCCGATCACCAGACCTCCGGCAGCGGCGGCGATCGCGAGGGCGAACGCGAGCTCGAGCCGGGTGAGGTGCGCCAGGTCGACCGAGGTGAGGCTGGACCCGACAAGACCCCGGACGTCGGTGATCGTGCCGACGAGACCGCTGGTGCCGACGACCTTCCGCACCGCTGCCGCCACCCCTGTCTGGTCGTGGCCGCCCGTGCTCAGCAGGAACGAACCGATCGCCGGTGAACCGGTCTGCTCGGCCAGGTAGCTCGCGTTCGCGACCAGGAAGCTGTCCTTCGGTGCGGTCGGGAACTCGTTGACGATGCCGACGTAGTGGAAGTCGATCGCCCGGTACTGATGGGTGCGCGCGTCCTGGAGCCGGAGCCTGACCAGGTCGCCGGGCCGCAGCTGGAAGTCGTTGACCGTCTCGGCGCTCACGAGCAGACCGTCATGACGTCCAGCCAGTCGCGCCATCGACTCTGCAGCGGTCGCGCGCTGGAAGTACGCGTCCTGCAGCGTGGTCGCCTGGTGCAGGGTCGTCGGTCGGATCCCGAAGATGTCCTGCAGGTCGCTGCCGACGTACGCGAACCGGTGGATCAGCGGCTCGACAGCCCGTACGCCGGACACCGTCGCCAGCTGCGTCGCCTGCGCGGGGCTCATGCCGGCGCCGGGGGAGCTCGTGACCGTGACGTCGGCCCCGCTGCTCAGCTGGGCGTCCACCTCGGCCTGCTGCTTGTACGTCGCGTTGAAGGTCGCCACGGAGACGGCGAACGCCAGGGCCAGCCCGATCAGCACGGTCGACCGGGCGATGCTGCGGCGTTGACGCATCAGCATCGAGGCGATCGCAGGCGCGATCGGGCCGAGTGCCGGGCGAGCGACCCATCCGACCGCCTTGCGGGCGCGAAGGAGGTTCGACGCGATCCGCCAGCACAGCAGCCCGCCTCCGATCCAGGCCAGGGCCGGGGCGAGGAAGGCCCAGTAGCTGACCGAGATCGTGGGCACGCCCTCGGGCGCCAGCACCAGCGCGTACTTCGTGCGGCCCGCGGCCCAGAAGACACCGAGACCGGCGGCGATCAGGACCAGGTCCACGCCGTAGCGCATCCAGGCAGGCGAGGTCTGCTGGGCGTGCCGCAGTCCGCCGGAGGCGATCTCGGCGCGCAGGTCGCGGATGGCGGGTCGGGCGATCACCAGCACAGCCGTGGCGAGTCCGGCCAGGGCGCTCCCGAGGTCCCAGCCCCAGGACCCGGCGCCACCGGTGCTCGCCGCCACGGCGATGCCGAGGACGGCTCCGAGCACCCCGATCAGGCATGCCTCTGCGAGCACCAGCCGCACCAGCTGACCCGGTGTCGTGCCACGTGCCCGCAGGAGTGCCTGCTCGGTACGCCGACGTTCAGCACCGGCCTGGGTCACGGCAGCGGTCAGCGCGATCGCGAGCAGTGCGCCGGGCAGTCCGAGGAAGAGGAAGAGGATCGCGGCGTAGGCTGCATCGCCGCGAGCCGCGTCGAGCGAGGCGCCCAGGTTGTTGCCGACGATCGCTGCGCCGCTGGTCCGCACAGCCAGGTTGTTGGCCTGCCCGGTCACGTCGACGAAGGCCGAAGCCGGGTCCGACGGCAGAGTGCGGTGGTCGCGCCGTGCATGGATCTGGGTGCTCACCTGGTCGGGACGCGAGACCGCCAGGGCAGCGTAGGCAGCCCGGAACGTGCTGTCCGGGAGCAGGACCACGTTGTCCGGTGGCGCCAGGGGTTGTGACTGCTTGGGCGCACCGATCCGCTGGAAGAGCGAGTCGGCCTGGGGCAGTTCGACGACGCCGGCGATCCGGACCTGGTACGTCGTGCTGCCTGCGCGCGCGATGCTCACCAGGTCGCCGGGCGCCACGTGCAGGTTGGCGGCGGTCTGCTGCGCGACGAGCGCGCCGTTCGTCGTGCCGGTCAACAGGCGCATGCTCGCGGGGAACGCGGCGGCGTACCCGGCGGGGAGGCCGAGCACCTTCGCCGCGCCGGTCTGCTGGGAGGTGCCCGCGACCGAGGACTGCAGGCCCGGGGACTCGGCGAATCCCACCGGCAGGGCGATCGCCGTTCCCGGAGTTGCCCGGACCGCCGACAGCACGGAACGCGGGTCGGCACCGCTCGCGACCTGGACCTGCCAGTCGACGGCGACCTGGGCGGCGGCGCGTTTGGTCATGGTGGCCTGCGAGGAGACCAGGAAGCTGCCCAGGCCCGCGACCAACGCGACCGCGATCGCGATGCCGACGGCACCTGCCAGCAGCCGGGCCGGGTTGCGCCGCAGCATGCCGGCGAGCCAGAGCCGGATCATGACGCGACCTCGAGCGCACCGTCGTGCATCCGCCACGTATCGGTCAGCCGGGCGGCGACCGCCGCGTCGTGGGTGGCGATCACGAGTCCGGCGTGGAGCCGGTCGGCGGCCTCGAGCAGAACCTTGATCACACGGTCGCCGGCGGCCCGGTCCAGGCGTCCGGTCGGTTCGTCGGCGAGGATGAGCCGCGGCCCGGACGCGACGACCCGCGCGACGGCGACCCGTTGCGCCTGTCCGCCCGACAGCTCGTCGGGCAGCCGCTCCGACCACGCCTCCATGCCCTGGGACGCGAGTGCCGCGGTGGCCTGGGTCAGGGACTCGTCGTAGGACTGGCCGCGGATCTGCAGCGGGAACGCCACGTTCTCGACGGCCGTGAGGGCCGGGATCAGGCTGGCCTCCTGGAAGACCAGCCCGGCGCGGGTCGGGTCGCCGTACGGGCTGCCCTGCCAGGTGGGCCAGCTGATCGTGCCCGACGTGGCCGAGGTCAGGCCGGCCATCATCTGCAGCAGGGTCGTCTTGCCCGAGCCGGACGGGCCGACCAGGGCGATCCGGCTCTCGCTCGTCACCACGCAGTCGACCGTGTGGACCGCGACCACCGAGACCTGTCCGCGGCCGAAGGTGCGGCCGACCGAGTCACACACCACCAGGGGCGTCGTCATGAGACCAGCCGCCCGTCCTCGAGGAGCAGCACCCGGTCGGCTGCCTCGCGCACTGCAGGGCTGTGGCTCGCGACGAGTACGGCGCACCCGGCCTCGGCCGAGCGACGCACCAGCGTCAGCAACCGCGCTTCGGTCGCCTCGTCCAGCTCGCCGGTCGGTTCGTCGGCGAGGACGACGGCCGGCTCGTTGACCAGAGCCACCGCCAGGCCGGCACGCGCGATCTCGCCGCCGGAGAGCTGGTGCGGCCAGGCGTTCGCGCGACCACCGATCCCGAGATCGGCCAGCAGCACGTCGACGTCGCCGCCACGGTGACCCGCGATCCTTCGGGCGAAGCGGACGTTGTCGCGCAGGGTCAGGTGCGCCACCAGATTGCCCGACTGCGCCATCATCCCGATGTGCCGGGACCGGAGCTCGGAGCGGGCCGCCTCGGAGCGCCCCGACATCCGTTCGCCCTCGACCCACACGGTCCCGCCGGAGGGTTGGTCGGTCCCGGCAAGGCACGACATCAGGGTGGACTTGCCGGAGCCCGAAGGCCCTGACAGCGCGACCAGCTCCCCGGGCTTGATCTCCAGGGAGACGCCGCGCAACGCACGGGTCTCCTCGGCACCAGCCCGGTAGAACCGGTAGAGGTCGTCAGCCAGCAGCGTCATCGGGGTCACCTCCACCCGAGCGAGTCGGAGACGATCCGCCACGGGTCGACGTTGTCGGCGTTCACCGGACCGGTCAGGGTCAGGATCGCCTCCTGGCCCGCGTGCCAGAACTCGAAGCGTTCGGCGACGTCGCGGACCACCTTGCCGGTGACCGGGTTCGGTGCGGAGTCGAGCTGGTAGACGATGTGGACCGCGGTGCCGCCCCGCCGCACGACCATCGTGATCGGACCGGCGGAGAACTTCGCGACCGACGAGCGCAGGGCACCGACGTCTTCGGAGCGGGCGCTGGCGACGGTGGGAGCGGTCGCTCGCGGGCGCACCTGGATGCTCACGCCGTTATACTTGTCGGTCCACGTGATGGTGCCCTGGGTCGTCGCCTTCGCCCACCCCTCGGGAACCTTCACGTGCAGCGTCGTACCGGGCACCGTCTGGTCGAGGTACGCCGTGGTGTCGGGGATGTCGCCGGGCGGGCTGAACTCGGTGGCATGCGCCGGTGGCGGCGACGTCGTTGTCGATCCCGGTGTCGACGGACCTGTCGGCACGGCAGTGGTCCGTGCCGGGCTCGGGGTCGTGCTGGGTGACGAGGATCCGCAGCCGCTGAGGCCGACGAGGAGCGTGAGCAGGACCGCGGGGCCGGCCGTCACGATGATGGTGTTGGTGCGCATGACGCCCAACCTAGGAACGAGCCGGCCAGTGGCAGGCAAGCGCTGAGTAAGGGTCGGGCAAGAACTCGGTCTCGACGGCCGCCTGCGGTGAGAGGGTGGCAGCGTGCGCCGCCGAATCCTGACCGTCGCCCTGTCAGCCGTCGTGCTGGCAGTGGTCCTGCTGGGCGTGCCCCTCGGGTTTGCGATCCAGCGCAACGCCGTCGACCAGGCGAGGAGCGATCTCGAACGGGCCGCCCTGCGCGCCGCGGTCGCCGTGTCGCCGTCGTACCGCAGTGGGGATCCTGCCGAGCTGCCGAGCGGTGGCACCAGGATCCTGGTCGGCCTGTACGCCGTCGACGGACACCGCGTGACCGGCGCTGGGCCGGCGGCCCTGGAGCCTGCGCTGGTGGTCGCTGTCCGTGGCCGGGTGACGGACACGACCACGAGCCGGGACCTGGTCGTGGCGGTGCCGGTCAGCGTCGGCGAGAACGTCATCGGCATCGTCCGGTCGTCCTCGACCCGCGCCAGCGTGCGCGCGACCGTCGTACGGGAGCTCCTGGCGCTGGGTGGCGCGATCCTGCTCGCCCTCGCGGCGGCGGCTGTGCTGGCCTTCTGGCAGGCACGCAAGGTGACCGGGGCGATGCGGGACCTGGCAATGTCCGCGACGATGCTCGGCGCCGGCGACTTCGCCGTGGATCCGTCGCGTTCCGGCGTTCCGGAGATCGACCGCACCTCCGACGTACTTGCCGCAACTGCGCGACGGATCGATGAGCAGATGCGCCGGGAGCAGGCCTTTGCGTCGCGTGCGTCCCACCAGTTGCGCACCCCGCTGACCCGGCTCCAGCTGGAGCTCGAGGCAGGGCTGGAGGCCGGGCCGCCCGAGCTCGAGCGATCCGTGCGCGAGGCCCTGGGTACGGCGGACCATCTCTCCCGGACCATCGACGACGTGCTCGCCCTCGCTCGCACCCCTCACGACAACGCGAGCCGCTTCGACGTCGAGGACCTGCTGACCGAGTGCGTCGCCGAGTGGCGCGGCGCGTTCGCGTCCGACGACCGCCCGTTGCGACTGGTGATCGAGGAGAGCTCGGTCGCGGCCGCGTCCCGCTCTGCGGTACGTCAGGTGCTCCAGGTGCTGATCGACAACGCCTACCGGCACGGCCACGGTGTCGTGACGCTGACCGCCCGCTCGCGTGGCGACGCGGTCGCGATCGACGTCGCCGACCAGGGCACCGATCAGATCGACTGGCCGGCCGCCGAGGACGACTCCGGCCACCTGGGCCTGGCGATGGCGCGCTCGATCGCGGAATCCCAGCAAGGGCGACTGCTGCTCGCCACCGGGGAGCCCAGCACCCGGTTCACCCTGTTGCTGCCGGGTGACGGGTGACCTGTGCTGCTCAGGCGCCGCCGGCGGTCACGATCGCGTCGGTGATGAATCCGGCGAGCAGTCCCAGCAGCAGGCCGTAGGCCAGCAGGTCGGGGCGCTTGGCCTTGGCGGCCACCCCGAGGAGCTGGGTGACGACGTAGAGGATCGAGCCGGCCGCGAGGGTCAGGAAGATGACGCTGACCGCTTCACTGGTGAAGCCGTGTCCGACCCAGGTGCCGATGAACGTCGGACCGCCGCCGATCAGGCCGAGGGTCAGCAGGAAACCCCACGACGGGATCCGGCTCGAGCCGTCGGCGTTGGTGTCGCCGGCCAGGGGAGCGGTGATGCCGAAGCCCTCGGTGGCGTTGTGCAGCGCGAAGCCAATCACGAGCAGCGTGGCGAGACCGATCTCGCCGCTGCCGGCGGACTGTCCGATGGCCAGGCCCTCACCGAAGTTGTGCAGGCCGATCCCGACGGCGATCAGCAGCGCGAGCCGGCGGGCGGGGGACCAGGTGGCCAGGCCGCCGCGGGCTGCGAGCGGCTCGGTGACGTTCATCGCTCCGGGGCCGTGCGGAGTCTTCGCGGCGTCGGCGATCCGCGCCATCCAGGCCTCGTACGCGACCAGGGACAGCAGGCCCACCGTCAGGCCGACGAGGAACAGCGCGCCGTAGCCGAAGGCGGGGCCGAGGCTTCCGTGCGAGGTGTGGTACTCCGCCAGGGCCGAGTCGATCGGCTCCCAGGCGTGGGAGAGGACGTCCCAGATCAGGAACAGCAGCACGCCGACGGCGGTCGCGTTCAGCAGGGCGCGCAACGACGGCGCCGGGCGCTGCAAGCGACCGATCGGCAGGCCGAGGACGATCGTCCCGCCGGCAATGGTGCCGAGTAGCAAGGTCTGGCCGAGTCCCACAGTGAGCTCCTTCAAGGTCTGGAGGTTCCAAGTTAGGACAGCCTTACCTAGCATGTCAATCCGGCGGTCGTGAGGCCTACACCACGTCCGGTTCGACCTGACAGGCTGAGCGCATGTACTTCATCGTGGTCAAGTTCCAGGTCCTGCCCGAGTGGACCGACCGATTCATGGACCTCGTCGCGGACTTCACCTCGGCGACCCGCGCCGAGCCCGGCAACCTGTTCTTCGACTGGTCGCGCAGCGTCGAGGACGAGCGCGAGTTCATGCTGGTCGAAGGGTTCACCGACGAAGGCGCCGGCCCGCACGTGAACAGCGAGCACTTCAAGGCAGCGATCGCGTCGATGCCGCAGGCGCTGGCCGCGACCCCGCGGATCATCAGTCGCCAGATCGACGGCGACGGCTGGGGTCCGATGGGGGAGATGACGGTCGGCTGACCGCAGCACGGACACCGTGATTGCGGGTCCTCGCCCGGAACGCCTAGGGTGGACATGCACGCCGTACGTGAGGAAGCTGGTGAGAATCCAGCACGGTCACGCCACTGTGAGGGCCTTCGGGTCCGAAGTCAGATCTTCCGACGTCGTGTGTATCCGCCCAATCAGGAACGTTGCATTCCTCAAAGGAGCATCACATGAGTACGTCTGTCATCCCCGCCGCCCCGATCGCCGGACCGATTGCTGGTCCGGTCGTCACTGCCGAGGTGCGCACCGTCGCGCTGCTGCTCGGTACGGCGATCCTTGCCCTGCTCGTCTACTACTTCATCGGTGTCGACGAGGGCGCGCTGTCGGTCTTCGGCAAGAGCATGTACGTCCACGAGTTCTTCCACGACGGCCGGCACTTCCTCGGCTTCCCCTGCCACTGATTCCCATCAGGGCAAGGGAAAACTCAACATGGAGAAGCAACTCATCGGTCGTGGCGTGCTCGCAGGAGCCGTCGCCGGCCTCATCACGTTCGTCTTCGCGCGGATCTTCGCGGAACCGGTCATCCAGAAGGCGATCGACTACGAATCGGCACGTGACGTCGTCCAGGCCAAGCTCGACAAGGCGGCCGGGCTGGCCGCCGCGCCGGCAGGTCCGGACATCTTCAGCCGTACCGTCCAGGCCGACATCGGGATCGGTGCCGGGCTGATCCTTTTCGGGGCGGCCATGGGCGCGCTCGTGGCGGTGGCGTACGTGATCTGCCTGGGGCGCACCGGGAACGTGCGGCCGCGCCCGCTGGCGCTGCTGGTGCCACTGTTCGGGTTCATCGGCTTCTTCGCGGTTCCGTTCGCGAAGTACCCGGCGAACCCGCCGGCGATCGGCCACGAGGAGACGATCCGGCAGCGCGGCGCGCTGTACCTGATCCTGGTGGCGAGCTCGTGCCTGCTGCTGTTCCTCGCTGTGTACTTCGGCCAGAAGCTGACCGCGCGCTACTCGACATGGACGTCGTCGGTCGTGATGGGGATCGGCTATCTGGCGGCCGTCGGCGTCGTGATGGCGTTCCTGCCGGAGCTCGGGCACCTGCACGCCAACGTCGTCGAGTACGGCAGGCAAGCCACCGAGACGCCGCTGCCGCTCAAGGACAGCAACGGGACGATCGTGTTCCCGGGCTTCCCGGCCGACGTGCTGGCGCAGTTCCGGTTCTACTCGGTGACCGCCCAGGTCCTGCTGTGGGGCGTGATCGCGCTGGTGTTCGCGCCGCTGGCCGAGCGGGTGGTCGCACCCTCGACCCGCAGTGCCCAACGCGAGCTGGTCGGGGTCTGAACACCGAAGCGTCGGTCGTCGTCGGCATGTCCGTCGCCGACGTCGACCGACGCGACGAGATCGGTGCGTTCGCGGCGGCTCATGGAGCGTCCCTGGCCTTCCTGCAGCAGGGTGATCCGTCGTTGTCCCAGGAGCTCACCCGGCTGGCTGACGCAGGCGCTGCGCAGATCGTCCTGGTCGGCGTCAGCTCGGGTCCGCTGGCTCCTGCGCTGTCCTGGTTGCGCCGGATCGCGGCGTACTGGTGGCGCGAACGGGCGGGCAGCCGTCCCGAGATCCTCGTGGCGACCCGGCTGCTGGACGGTCCTGACGGTTTCGCCGGCGCGACCGCAGACGCTCGCCCGATCACGGGCGGCGAGCCCGGTCTCACCTCGGGCGCGTGGGAGGACGTCACCGGCCACCGGCACCAGGTGATGCTCTGTCGTGGCCCGCGCTGCACCGCGAAGGGCGCCGTGGACGGCGTACGGGGGATGGTGATGGCGATGATCGAGCACGAGCTCGGTGACGACGACGTCCTGCTGGTGCACACCGGGTGCCAGTTCCCGTGCAACCAGGCGCCCGTGATCAGCGTCCAGCCGGACGACGTCTGGTACGGCCACGTCGATGCGGAGGTCGCGACGCGGATCGTCACGGAGCACTTCGTCGGGGGAGTACCGGTGCAAAGTCACCGGCTGGAGCGGAAATAGACGCAGGTTCCGCCCGGTTGCAGCAGATCGTGACCTCCTCTCTCTTTGAGCCGCTCTCGATCGGCGACGTCAAGCTGTCCAACCGGGTCGTGATGGCCCCGCTCACCCGGATGCGGGCAACGGCGCCGTACGACGTCCCGAACGATCTGATGGTCGAGTACTACCGGCAACGTGCCGGTGCCGGGTTGATCGTGTCCGAAGGCACCCAGATCTCTCCGATCGGCAAGGGGTACATGGACACCCCCGGCATCTACAGCGAGGCCCAGGTTGAGGGCTGGCGACGGGTCACCGATGCGGTGCACGCCGAGGGTGGCGTGATCGCTGCCCAGCTGTGGCACGTCGGGCGGGTCTCGCACGAGTCCTTCCACGACGGCGAGCTGCCGGTCTCGGCGTCCGCACTGCCGTACCGCAACCGCGCGACCATCAAGGGTGAGGATGGCAAGCCGCTGCGCGCCGACTGCCCGACCCCGCGGGCGTTGAGCATCGACGAGATCGCCGAGACCGTCGAGGACTTCCGCCGGGCCAGCGCGAACGCGCGCGCGGCGGGCTTCGACCTGGCCGAGATCCACGGTGCTCACGGGTACCTCGTGCACCAGTTCCTCAGCGACCAGAGCAACCACCGCACCGACGAGTACGGCGGTTCGCTGGAGAACCGCGCTCGGTTCGCGCTCGAGGTCGTCGACGCGGTCGTGGATGCGTGGGACCCGAGCCGCGTCGGGATCAGGTTGTCGCCGCAGGGCAACTTCAACGGTCTCGAGGACAATGCCGGACAGCCGATGGCGCTGTTCCTCGCGGGTGAGTTCGCGAAGCGCGACCTCGCCTTCCTGCACCTCTCCGAGCCCGACTGGGCCGGGGGCCCGGCGGTCGACGACGAGTTCCGCCGCGAGCTGCGGTCTGCGTTCGACGGGGCCATCATCGGCGCCGGCAACTACACCCCGGAGAAGGCCGAACGGCTGGTCTCGGCCGGGCTGATCGACGCGGCGGCCTTCGGGCGGGCGTTCATCGCCAACCCCGATCTGCCCGAGCGGATCCGCCTCGGAGCAGCCTTCAACGAGCCGGACGGCGCGACTTTCTACGGCGGGTCGGCAGCCGGCTACACGGACTACCCCGCGCTGGCTGGCTGAGCACCGAAATTGTCGGTGGGCGTCCCTAGATTGAAGATATGACGATCCCGGAACCCCACCCCGACCGCAGACCCGTCCCGAACTCCTAGAACGTGTTCTAGTCTGGCGGCATGCGCTTCTCGATCAGTGTCGCCTTCCAGCCCGTCGAGCAGCTCGCGGCGATTGCCCGGGCGGCCGACGAGTGCGGGTACGACGCCCTGTCGATCCCCGATCACGTCGTCGACCTGGAGACGCTCGAGACGCCGTACCCGTACACGCCGGACGGCGCCCGGCGCTGGGAGCACGACGCACCGTGGGCAGACCCGTGGGTGCTGGCGGCCTCGCTCGCGGCAGTCACAACGAACCTGCACTTCTACACCTCGGTCTACGTCGCCGCGCTGCGCAGCCCGTACCAGGTGGCGAAGTCCGTCGGGACTGCCGCAGTGCTCTCGGGCAACCGGGTAGCGCTCGGGGTCGGCGTCGGCTGGTGCCGCGAGGAGTTCGAGCTGATGGGGCAGGAATTCAGCACGCGTGGCAAGCGCACCGACGAGGCGCTCGACCTGCTGGCCGAGCTGTGGAGCCCGGGCTGGAACGAGTTTGACGGCGAGTTCTACCCGACGCCGCGGCTGGTGATGGAGCCGACGCCGACGGCACGAATCCCGATCTACGTCGGTGGGCTGTCGGAGATCGGGATGCGTCGAGCGGCTCGGCACGACGGCTGGATCGGCGACCTCTACTCGACGCAGGAGGCGACCGGGCACGCCCGACGGTTGGCTGAGATGCGCGAGGAGATCGGGGCGACCGGCGACTTCCGCTTCATCACCGCGTTGACCGACGCCTTCCTGCCTGAGCAGTTCGCGGCCGCGGAGGCGGGTGGTGTCACCGACATCTGGACGATGCCGTGGGCCTACTACCACGGGCTCGATTGCACCCTGGAGCAGAAGGTCGACGGTATCCAGCGCTTTGCCGAGGACATCCTGAGGCCCCTTACAGAAGGCTGACGGCTCGGCTGCTCGGGCCCGGCGAAGGCTGCGGTCCTGACAGAGTGGGACCGTGACGACAGCAGAGATCGCCGTGATCGGCGGGAGCGGGTTCTACGAGTTCCTCGACGACCCTGTCCAGGTCCCGACGGGCACGCCGTACGGGGAGGCCTCGGGTCCGGTGAGCGTCGGCCTGGTAGCTGGCCGCGCGGTTGCGTTCCTGCCCCGGCACGGAGCCGGGCACGCCTACCCGCCGCACCTGATCAACTACCGCGCCAACCTGTGGCTGCTCGCCTCGCTGGGTGTCAGGCAGGTCCTGGCGCCCTGTGCCGTGGGCGGGCTCCTGCCGGTGGTGGCGCCCGGCGACATCGTGGTGCCCGACCAGCTCGTCGACCGCACGAGTGGCCGCGTGCAGACCTTTGTCGACTCCGGCGCGGTGCACGTCCCGTTCGCCGATCCGTACTGCAGCAGGCTGATCAACGCTCTCGGTACTGCACCTGGAGTCAGCACCGGCGGGACGATGGTCGTCGTCGAGGGCCCGCGGTTCTCGACTCGCGCCGAGTCCCAGCAGTACGCCGGCCAGGGCTGGTCGCTGATCAACATGACCGGCCATCCGGAGGCGGTGCTGGCTCGCGAAATGCGCCTCTGCTACGCCGCGATCGCCCTGGTGACGGACATGGATGCCGGCGTGGAGTCCGGGGAGGGAGTCGGCCAGGAGGAGGTGTTCGCGATGTTCGCGAGCAACATCGATCGCCTCAAGGCGACCTTGCTCGGCGTCATCGGCGATCTGCCCGACCCGGCCGGCTGCAGCTGCAGCACCTGGGCCGACGGGCTCGAGCTGACCTATGAGATCCCAGGCCCGTGAAAGTTCTGCTGACCGGATCCGCCGGCTTCATCGGTACGGCGATCGCCCGCCAGCTCGAGGAGGCCGGAGCCGAGGTCGTTGCCGTCGACCTGATGCTGGCGCAGGCACACGGCGCAGGAGCGGCACCCGAGGGCACCCATCTGCTCGACGTGCGTGAGGTCGACCAGTGGTCGGCGCTGCTGCGCGGGGTCGACGTGATCTGCCACCAGTCGGCTCTGGTCGGAGCAGGGGTTCGTGTCGCGGACCTCCCGGACTACGCCTCGCACAACGACTTCGCGACCGCGGCGCTCCTCGCGGCGATGCACGAGCAGCAGGTGACCCGGCTGGTGCTCGCGTCCTCGATGGTCGTGTACGGCGAGGGCCGCTATGCCTGCGCCGAGCATGGGACGCAGGTTCCGGGTGTGCGGGACGTAGCCGAGCTCGAGGCCGGGCGCTTCGAGAATCCGTGCCCGTTGTGCTCGGCGCCGCTCGACTGGCAGCTCGTCGACGAGGACGCACGGCTTGATCCGCGCAGCAGCTACGCGGCCAGCAAGCTTGCCCAGGAGCACTACGCCTCGGCCTGGGTGCGCCAGGCGGGCACGGCGGCGATCGCGTTGAGGTACCACAACGTCTACGGGCCCGGGATGCCTCAGGACACGCCCTACTCGGGGGTGGCGGCGATGTTCCGCTCCTCGCTCGAGCGCGGCGAGCGTCCCCAGGTCTTCGAGGACGGCGGCCAGATGCGCGACTTCGTGCACGTCGACGATGTCGCCCGCGCGAACGTCCGCGCGATCGAGGCTGTGCTCGACCGTCGTGACTACGCGGCGTACAACGTCTGTTCGGGTAGCCCGATCCCGATTCGCGAGGTCGCGACGCTGGTCGGTCGCGGTGCGGTCACAGCGCTCGAGCCCGAGATCACCGGTGCCTACCGCCTTGGCGACGTCCGGCACGTCGTGGCCTCGCCGGCCCGAGCGGCACGCGAGCTCGGGTTCACCGCCGAGATCGTTCCGGAGGTCGGGCTCCCGGAGTTCGCTACGGCGCCACTGCGAGTCCGGGTGGTCTGACGGGATCGTTCGAGCCGGTGAGCGCCGACCTCAGGGATTGGTCCAGCCGATCAGCGTGGCGGACCAGGTGGGCTGATCACGCCGAGCTGGATCATCGTCGGGAGATCGTCACGGGTTGCCCAGTGCTCGGCGATGCGGTCGCCCTCGATGCGGAACCAGTGACTCTGGTAGGCGTCGAACGCCTTGCCCGTCGGAGGGATCACTCCGTTAAGCGGGCCCAGATTGGTGCCTCGCGATCGCACCAGAACGGCGATCAGGTCGTTCTGCTCGACTGCCATCTCGACGGACATCGTCAGGTCGGGAAACTGCTGGCGCAGCCAGGTAGCGACTTCGCGGAGGTGGTCAGGTCCGGGCACGGCACCGGGAGCCTCGCGACCGAACGGCGCGACTGCATGTTCGACGTAGGTGTCGGCAGTGATCTCGTCAGCGACTGCCAATGTCCCCTCGGACATGAGGTCAACGAAAAAGCGGTCGACGAGTTCGCGTGCATCCAATGTCTCCCCCTGAGCGGCCTGTCTTGAGACGACAAGGCTCCCACCAGAGGTCGCGCTGAGCCAAGACTTGGACCCGACTCACGGGCGCTCGAGCTCCGAAGCCGAGACGTCCGGACCATCTGCGGCCCGGTTCACGGGCGGAGGGTTGCGAACACGCGCAAAGTCGTACTCTCGTCGAATGGCCGAAGTGAACGTGGAAAACGACGAGATTCGCCGGTTCGTCGTGAGGCACTACCGGTACGACCCCGATCGTCGCGAACGTCGGTTCGTCGTGGTGGCTGCCTTCGACAACGTAGAGGAATTCGAGGCGCAGCTGAATGAGCTTTCCGATGTGTTGAACCGGAATCGTGACTCGTCAGAGGACTTCGATCCGCGAGAGTCCATCTCAGGCGTCATCTTTGAACCCGGTCACCATGCCCTGCAACAGAATGCGCATCTGCTCAAGCGTGCGATCGCTCACGGCAGAGTTCCTCCAGAGGTCGCCGAGTTGCCGCTCCCATCCAACGTCGCGTTCGTTCGCTTCGACAGCGAGCCCGACTGAGGACGACTTGGTGTCGCTGAACGCATCCGGGCCTTTGCGAACGCACCGACCGCCGGGTAGTTCAGCCCAGTCCGGGCAATCATGGCTTTGCGGCCTCCATCGGTGGAACCATCGAACATGCCTCGCCGTCAGACCGATGTGAAGCCACACATTTCGGCACTCCTGCTCCTACCGCTCCTGTTTGCTTGCTCGTCGAATCCAAGCGCCACGCCCGCAGCCAAAGCCCTGATGCGCAACGACTCCGCCACACCAGCGCCTCTGGACCGGCTGCCCGCGACCATCGAGGGCAACGCGGCTCCATGTCTCGGAGTCGTTGGCGCGCGACCGGGCTACAAAGCGCCTGTCCACTTGATGCGCAACGGACGAGTTGCTGCCTCGACAGAGGTCGCCTCACCGTTCGCCTTCAAGTTCGTGGTGCCGCCGCGCACGTATGTGGTGCGCGGGCAAAATGATCCTGACGTCCGGGTCACTGCGAGTGCAGGCGCGACCGTGCGAGTGACTCTGTCTTCCAAGGGCTGCGACTAGTTCCTGGGTCGCGGAGGCCCCTCGCTGCGTTCGCAATCGGAGGATTGTGGAACGAAATCCGGATCTGCCGTGGGGGGCGCGCTCAGTTGGGACTTGGGACCAGCATCTTGAGAGCTAGCAGCCCGGGGTACGTATCCCGAAAGAGGTGAGGGCCGCGGTAGTAGCACTCCCAGTAGCTCGTGGCGCGCTGTTCAGTCAGCACGATGAAGTCGGGGTTGTCCGCCGCGAACGATCGGAACTCGCGGACCATGTTGGGCCGTTGTGGAAGGTCGGTCTCGGCGTAGCGGCGGATGTCTTCGCAGATCTCGATTACGTACTCACCAAGCAACTGAATGACGAAGGGAACCGTCCAGGGCTCCTCGAAAGCGAGTATGCGTTGAACCGCCTTCTGTCGTACGAAGCCGTCGTGATGCCGGGTGTAGAGACAGTCGACGGCGAGTGCGGGCAGCGATCCCTTGGGCGCAAGGTCCGTCGGCGGGTATGGGTTGTAGATGCGAGCGGGAATCTCGACCGGCTCACCGCGGACCGTGATGCCTGGCCACTCGCGCCAGTTACTGGATGCGATCGACCCCAGCGGAGCGTAATCCGACGTAGGCAGCTGAGCGAGCGCGTCTGACAGCGAAGCGCGTACGGCCGAGGGGAACGCCCGGGCCAGGTCTAGTGGCACACGCGCACCATATTCGAGAAGTGCTTTGACCTGCCGAGGTCGGGGCGGATCACAACCGGCAGGTTGTGGTGGCAGCTGCGCGACCAGAACCGGAGGGTTCCGAACACAGCCCGGAGCCGATCATCGAGCACGTGAGCCTTGGGTGTGATGGGATCACGCACATGGGCGATAGCGACGCGCCGTTCATTCGAGGCAGCGACGGGGAGCGACCTGGCATCGCCGAAGGTCGCGAAGCTGAGGTCCTGATCGCCAACCGATTGATCGCTGTCCTCACCGGGAGGCCGCTGGTTCAGTTCCGCTTGGGCTACGGCGTTCACCTAGAAATCGGTGATGACCACGAGGTCACGATCGAGACTTCGTTCGACGTCGTCGATGACACCAGCCGAAGGGGCGGCGAGCCCTCGACAGCGGAGGCGGCGGGAGCGCTTTTGCCGTTGAACCTTCGCAAGGTCACGTCCGGCCACATCGAGACAGACGGCACGCTGGTCCTTGCATTCGGGGCCGCGGTTCTGACGGTGCCGCCTCATCCGATGTACGAGGCGTGGCAGATGCGGGGGCCAGACGGGTTGTTGATTGTCTGTTCGCCGGGCGGTGACTACGTTGCGGTCTGGGAACCGGAGAACCGCGCGTAGCGGCGCTCCAAAATCGGCCGTTCCCGGCCGTGCCCACATGCGAAGGGTTGTGTGACAACCCTTCCTTTCCGATGAGACGGAGCAACGGTTCGTGGGATTCTGGGCCGGTGACCGCCCAAGCTGCCCTCAAGAATGCACTCCGTGAGGTACTCGCCCCGGCGGCTCGTATGAATGGCTACAAAGGGTCCGCGCCGACCTGGCGGAAGTCATCCGCCACTGGTGACTGGGCTGTAGTCAACGTCCAGTCATCGTCGTGGAGCACTGCGGGCAGCCTTCGATGTGTGGTCAACCTTGCTTTCGCTCCCGAACCTTGGTTGCGCTGGGAGCGAGAGAGCCTGGGCTCTGGAATGCCGAAGACAGTGACCGAATCTCTCGGGCTGTATCGCGAACGCCTACACCCCGGCGGGACCCCATCGGGCACCGACGGATGGTGGGAAGTCTCAGACGATAGATCAGCCCGTCTGGCCGTCGCCGACATGGTCGTCCAGTTGGAGCGATCCGGATGACCGGTCCTTGAGGACATTTTTTCTCGTGAGTCAACGCTCGTCAGGCTCCGTGAAGGCGACCTAGGAATCGTGAAGCGTTCCAACTTCGGGGTCTTCTTCGCCAGAGCCGAAGCGTTGATGTTGATGGACGCAGGTCCATCAGACGCCTTGGAGGCGAAACTCAGCCTGGCGCTGGACAATGTGCTGCCACGACAGCGCGAGCACGCGGAGCGATTCGACACTTGGGTCCGCGATCAGGCCGCAAGGGCTGCGCCGTAGGCCTGCTTGCGCTTCGGTCAGGGCGGCGTCGCACAACCGGCCGGATTCGAACGCTTCCGCGCTCGGATCAGGACCACTCGTCGACCACGTGTCTCAGAATCCGTGTACGAAATAGGCGTCGCATCATCGAACCGACCGACGGATTTCGAACACCCTGGAACAATCGTCGCGTCGGCGGCCTGACGTCACCACCCGGTGGACAGCAGGTGCTGCACAGCAAGCGCCACCACCAGCTGCAGGACCAGCCCTCGTTTGCGCCACGACTCCGGGAGCAGCGCGCACGACAGCAGCAGCCACGGGACGAACGGCAGCCAGATCCTCTCGACCTCGGCCTTGCTCATCAGTGAGACGTCGGCGAGTACGACACTCGTCACCGCTGCCGCCGAGAGCCGCAGCACGATGCGACGGGCAGGGTCGGTGATCCAGGTGCGCCACCGGCTGCCCCCGAGCGCCAGCCCTGCACCGACGATCGGTCCAGCGCTGAATGCAAGCGCAGCGAAGTCGGCCCAGATCCAGTAGCCGGTCGGGCGGGCGTGCGCGATGCCGTCCCAGTACCGACGACGCAGCGCCGGATAGGCATCCCACCAGCTGAAGCCGAAGCCGGCGTAGATCAGCACGACGGCTGCCGCAGCGAGACCGACCGGCGCCAGCGGCCGCCACGATCGCGCGACGAGCAGGACTGCGAGCGCCAGGACAGCGAGAAGCGGCAGTCCATAGGAGAGCATCACGCAGTAGCCCAGCAGCAGCCCGGATACCAGCGACCAGCCGAGCATGCTGACCAGGTCGCGGCGGGTGGCAGCCACGGCAAGCGTCGCCAGTCCCCAGGCGGCGACTGCGGCGAACATCGCGTCGGCTGAGACGCACTGCCAGATCGCGGCGGGGCCGAGGACCAGGAACGGTGCTGCCTTGCGGGCGAGGCCCTCACTGCCGAGGACCTTCACGGTGATCAGGACAGCGAGTGCGGTCGTCGCGGCGATCACCGTGACCGCCACACCGGCCATGAAGTTGCTACCGAGGCCGATCCGGTCCAACGCGACGAAGAAGGTCAGCGCTCCCGGCGGGTGGCCGGCGATGTGCACCGGCCACGAGTGCGGCGCCAACGTCGGGATCCTGCTGACGTAGATCGAGAGCGTGTGCGGCAGGTCCGTGGTCGCCCGAGCGGTGTTCAGGTACTCGTTCGGGGTGCCGAGGATGGTGCCGACGCCCGCTTTGCCGTCGACGTAGGCGAGCGAGAACATCCACGCCAACCCGACCGCGTAGGCACTGATGAGGAGTCGCCTCCAGGGCAGGGCGGCCGCGAGCGGGACGGCGTACCGGGCGGCCAGCGACGCGATGAGCAGGGCAGGTGCCGTGCCGACTCCGACCCTGGGGTCCCAGACGGCGTTCACCGGCGGGAACGGCACGTGCACCTGCCAGCCGGTCAGCACCGGCACGACCCTGGCCAGGGCGATGAGCACGACGGTTGCACCCAGGCCGTACCAGGGTGCGCGCGAGGTCGTGGGCATGGCGATCAGCCTAGGGAGACGGACGCGTCGATCGGGTCCAGCGGCTCTGACGTCACCCATCCGTAAGGCTTTCGCGGCCCGGCGTACCGGAGGTCGTCCCTACGGTGAATGAGTGGACCTGACCTGCACCTTGATCCTGCCGTGCCTCGACGAAGCGCCGGCGTTGCGGGCTCTCCTGCCGCAGGTGCCGACCTGGCTCGAGGTCGTCGTCGTCGACAACGGATCCACGGACGACACCGCAGAGGTCGCTCGCTGTTTCGGAGCTCGCGTGGTCACCGAACCCCGGCCCGGGTACGGCGCAGCCGTGCACGCCGGCGTCGAGGCCGCCACCACGGAGCTTGTCGCGGTGATGGACGGCGACGGCTCGTTCGACGCGGCGGATCTGCTGCCGATGATCGAGGACGTGGCTGCCGGCCGCGCCACCATGGCGGTCGGGCGAAGACGTCCGACCGGTCGCGGAGTCTGGCCGTGGCACGCGCGACTCGGCAACCGGGTGGTCGTGGCCTGGCTGCGGTGGCGCTCGGACTTCCCGGTCCACGACATCGCGCCGATGCGGGTGTGCCGTCGCGATGACCTGCTCGCCCTCGGGGTGGCAGATCGGCGGTTCGGTTACCCGGTCGAGCTGATGCAGAGGGCGAGCCGTGCCGGCTGGCAGATCAGCGAACGCAACGTTGCCTACCACCCGCGGACCGCGGGCACCCGCTCCAAGGTGTCCGGTTCGGTGCGTGGGACCTTCCGCACGGCCCGCGACTTCGCGGCGGTGCTGCGATGAACCCGCGTGTCCTCGTGATGGCCAAGGCTCCGGTCGCCGGGCTTGCGAAGACGCGGCTCGGAGAGGAGGTCGGAATGGGTGCTGCCGCTGATCTTGCGGCGGCAGCGCTGCTCGACACCCTCGATGCCTGTCGCGGGGCGTTCGGTGACGACTGCTACCTGGCGCTCGACGGCGACCTGGCCGTGGCCGCGCGTGGTGCCGAGATCGCGGAAGCGCTGTCTTCCTGGCACGTCTTCACCCAGGTGGGGAACACGTTCGGCGCTCGCCTCGCGCACGCGCATCGCACTCTCGCGGCTAGATCTCCCGGAGTGGTTGTCCAGGTCGGGATGGACACCCCCCAGGTCACCGCCGCTGACCTGTGTGACGCCGCGACGTTGGCCGGCGCCGGCGCGGCCGCACTCGGCCCGGCCCTGGACGGCGGCTGGTGGGTGCTCGCCCTGGATCACGCTGAGCGAGCCGGAGTACTGGCCGACGTCCCGATGTCGAGTCCCGACACCTACGTCGCCACCTGGTCCGCCCTGGCCGCGGCCGGGATCGAGGTGCGCGAGACCGGACCTCTCGTTGACGTAGACACCGCCGCGGACGCCGAGATCGTCGCCACGGCTGCCCCCGCGACCCGGTTCGGGCAGACCTGGGCCAGCCTCGTGACGGCGACGCGATGACGGCCAGCATCGAGCTCGGCGTGACGTCGTTCACCTCGGTGTACTCCTCGGCCCTGCGCGGTGAGGCCTGCCGGGTGGTCGGACTGACCGACCACCCTCGTCCGTTGCCCGTGGCTGCCTGGACCCGCGGTGCCGATGCCGCCGACCGCGCGCTGCTCGCCCACTGCGTCGGACCGACCCTGGACATCGGCTGTGGACCGGGTCGGATGACCCAGTTCCTGGCCGAGACCGGACATGCCGTGCTCGGGATCGACGTCGTTCCGGAGGCGGTCTTCCAGACCCGCGAGCGGGGTGTCCCGGCCCTGCTGCGCAACGTGTTCGACCACGTTCCGGGCGAGGGTCGGTGGGCCACGGCACTGCTCGCCGACGGCAACATCGGAATCGGTGGGGATCCGCGCGCCCTGCTGCACCGGGTGGCGACCCTGGTCGAGCCGGGCGGTCGGGTCGTGGTGGATCTCGAGGCTCCTGGGAGCGGCGTCCAGACCCGGCAGGTGCGCCTCGAGACACGCTTCGGCCGCAGCCACCCGTTTGGCTGGTCGATCGTCGGCAGTGACTCGATTGGCCTGATCGCGGCCGGGACCGGGCTGCGTGTCGCCTCGCTGGACAACCACGGCGACCGCTGGTTCGCCGTACTGGTGAAGGGTGCCTGAGATGGCCGGCCTCGCTCTCAAGCCGCCGCCGATCCCGAACGAGTCGGACTTCACCTCCCGGCTGCGCAGCCCAGCAGTGGCCGCACGCGTCGGGGTGTGGCTGGGCATCTGCTTCGGCATCTGCTTCGTCACCGGCCTGATCAGCCACGAGACCTACGTCGCACACCCGTTCATCGCGTTCCCGACCCGGCCGGTTTGGCTCTACCGCGTCACCCAGGGCCTGCACGTCACCACCGGTACGGCGGCCATCCCGCTGCTGCTCGTCAAGCTCTGGTCGGTCTTCCCCAAGCTGTTCTCCCGACCGCCGATGCGGGTCAGGTTGTTGCTGGTCGAGTCGCTCGAACGCGGGTCGATCGCCGTCCTCGTGGCCGCGTCGATCTTCCAACTCGCCTCGGGAGTGCTCAACACCTCGCAGTGGTACCCGTGGGGCTTCGACTTCCGCTCGACGCACTACGCGATGGCCTGGATCGCGATCGGTGCGCTGGTCGTGCACATCGCGGTCAAGCTGCCGGTCATCCGCGACGTCCTGGGCGCCGACATCGACGCCGGCATCCACGACCGTGCCTCGATGACCGGGACTCCTCCGATCAGCCGGCGCGGACTGGTGCGCAGCGCGTTCCTGGCGTCCGGAGTCGCCGCGCTGGCGACCGCCGGCAGCACCGTCCCGTTCCTGCGCAAGGTCTCCGTCTTTGAGATCCGCGACGGTTCGGGACCTGCGGGCATCCCGATCAACAAGTCGGCAAAGGCTGCGGGTGTCATTCCGGCCGCCCTCAGTGAGAGCTATCGCCTGACTATCGCGCACGGCAGCCGAGAGCTCGCGTTGAGCCGCGCCGATCTCGAGCAGTTGCGGCAGCGCACCCACGACCTCCCGATCGCTTGTGTTGAGGGGTGGAGCGCCAGTGGGACCTGGACCGGCGTACGGCTGCGCGACCTGCTCGACCTCGTCGGTGCGCCGCAGGGCCACGACGTACGGGTGGTGTCGCTGCAGAGGTACGGAGCTTTTGGCAACACGCTGCTGCCGAACCAGTTCGTCGACGACCCGCTCACCTTGCTCGCGACCGGCCTGAACGGCGAGAAGCTGGCGCTGGACCACGGCTACCCCTGCCGCCTGATCGCGCCGGACCGACCGGGTGTGTTCCAGACGAAATGGGTGCAGCGGCTGGAGGTGCTCGGATGACCGCGGTCCGTGCGCTGCTGATCGCCGCCGGCGTCGCCGTCGGGGCGTACGGCGCCAGCCTGCTGCTCGACCTCGGCCAGCACAACCTGAGCGCCACCGTGAAGTGGCTCGCCGGCGGTGTCGTTCTGCACGACGGCATCGTGGGCCCGGCGACGGTCGTGGTCGCGGCGGTAGCGGCGAGGATGCTCAAGGGCCGGGTGCCGGCTCCCGTGATCGTCGGTGGCATCGTGCTCGGCACGGTGACTGTCGTCGCGATCCCTGTGCTCGGGCGTTTCGGGCAGCGCCCGGACAACGTGACACTGCTCGACGGCTCGTACGTGGTCGGCTGGTTCGCGTTCGCCGGACTAACGTTGCTGCTGGTGGTCGCCGCGCTGGTGCGGGACCGGCGTACGGCGTCACGAGGAGGTGGAGATGGCACGGGTCCTGGTCGTCGATGACGACGTGACGGTGCGCGAGGTGGTCGTCTCCTACCTGCGCGCCGGCGGCCACGAGGTCGCCGAGTCCGCGGATGGCGAGACCGCGTTGAAGCAGATGCGGGCTGCCCCGGCCGACCTGGTCGTCCTGGACCTGATGATGCCCGGCATCGACGGGCTTGAGGTGTGCCGCCGGCTGCGCGCGATCGGCGATGTCCCGATCATCATGCTCACGGCCCTCGGCTCGGAGACCGATCGGGTCGTGGGTCTGGAGTCGGGTGCCGACGACTACGTCACCAAGCCGTTCAGCCCGCGCGAGCTGGTGCTCCGGGTCGACGCGTTGCTGCGCCGCGCAGGGGAACGCTCGGTGCCCGACACAGGGCTGCTCGCGGACGGCGACCTGGTCGTCGACTCGGCGCGGCACGAGGCCCGGCTGGGTGGCGACCCGCTGCCGCTGACCTCGCGCGAGTTCGACCTGCTGCGGTTCTTCGTCGGCAATCCGGGGACGGCGTACTCGCGCGAGGAGCTGCTCGCGCAGGTCTGGGGCTGGTCCTTCGGTGACCAGTCGACCGTGACCGTGCACGTGCGCCGGTTGCGGGAAAAGGTGGAGAGCGACCCGACCAAGCCGACCCGGCTGGTGACGGTCTGGGGTGTCGGCTACCGGTGGGAGGCAGCATGAGCAGCGACGAGGTCCACATCGTCCTGATCGCGGCGGGGTGTTCGGCGGCAGCGGGCGCAGCCGGCCTATGG
>JACXTT010002495.1_pt1 | contig 29114 bp, 24 predicted proteins | sample 9270951 | NCBI WGS metagenome assembly JACXTT01 (sample SAMN15532306, study PRJNA645909) | rock metagenome | isolation source: weathered quartz diorite | place: Puerto Rico | collected 2017-06-21 | reverse complement strand
AATGAATACTTGGGATTCCCGGCCGGCTGATAACCGAGCACGCTGGCGGAACTGACGGTAAACGTGCCGTTTTCGGCAAAGAACGAGGTCGCGGTGGTGAAGATACCGCCCAGACCGACTTTGGCCTCCGACTGCCGGGCCTTGGCCTGATAGGTCATAAAGTTCGGGATGGCGATCGCCGCCAGAATCCCGATGATCGCCACCACGATCATCAACTCGATCAAGGTGAAGGCCTGCTCCCCTTTCATCCGTTTAAACATAACCACTACCTCCTTGTCCCGAAAAGGTTCTCCCTTTGAGCTATTAATATTTATATCAGATTTATAGTTTGAATTCAAACTATAGTTTGGATACACGACGCACCCCTTTTAAACCATGTACTGCTATAGTGGAGTAGGCTGGAATAAACTGGAGTGAGGTGGAGTAGAGCGCAATTGGCTCCCCGGCCAGGACTCGAACCTTGAGTGCGGCCCTCCCTACTTCCCGAACATTGCCCGCTTGAAGCGCCAGAAGTGCCAGAGGCCGCGGAGCCAGCCCACGCGCCGGCGGAACTTGCGGGCGATGCCGCGATGGATCTCGCCCTTCGTCTTCTCCGAGACCGTGAAATAGTCCCGCAGCAGCTCGATCGCCAGCTCCGGATAGTTCCGGAAGAACCACGGACTCTCGTGGCACCAGGCCGAGAGCCGCCGCTGCGTATAGAGGTCCTTGAGGACCGGGCTCTGCTGGAGCCGCTGGACATAGGGCTTGAGCGCAGGGGCCGAATAATCGCCTTGCTTGCGAGCCTCCAGGATTGTTTCGGCCACCAGCCGTCCTGAAGTCAGCGCCATCGAAGAGCCTTCATGGTAGAACGCCCCTCCCACGAAGCCCGCGGCGCTCCCGCACACCATGAACCCGTCCCGCACCAGCAGCGGAATACCGTAGAAGCCCCCTTCGGCAATCGTCTGCGCGCCATACTCCAACCGCTCGGCGCCGCGCACCCACCGCCGCACCGCCGGATGCTGCTTGAACTGCGCCAGGAGCTCCGCCGGGGGAATTTTCCCCCCGATCAGGGACTCCACCGAGCAGCTCAAGCCGACCGAAATCGAGTCCTGGTTCGTGTAGAGAAAGGCCGATCCCACGAGACCCCTGACGGATTGCCCGAAGAACTCCATCGCGATCCCTTCGTCGCCCTCCAGTCCGAAGCGCTCCTGGATCACCCCGCGCGGCAGGGCCAGTACTTCCTTGACGCCGACCGCGATCTTGCGGTGCGGGAACCGGTCCCGCAGTCCGGCCTTCTCGACGAGAAACGCGTTCGTCCCTTCGCACGACACCACGACGCCGGCCTTCAGGGTTGTGCCCCCGCGGATCGCGACGCCGGCGACTTTCCCGCCGTCCCACAGGAGATCATCGACGAGCGCGCCGGAAAGGAGGGTCGCGCCTGCGTCCTCGGCCTGCTTGGCGAACCACCGGTCGAACTTGGAGCGCAGCACACTGAACGTGTAGTTGTACGGCGGATGATTGAACTCCTCAAACCGCAGGTCGAGGGCGACCTCGGAGTCCTTCGACAGCACCGAAAAACGCCGCCGCACGATGGGGCGCTCGACCGGCGCCTCTTTCCAGAAGAAGGGAAACAGCGCCTCCAGTGGGCGGCCGTACAGGACCATGCCCGAGAGGCTTTTCTCTCCCGGCTTCGTGCCCCGCTCGCAAAGGCACACCCGCACGCCGTCGCGCGCCAGGGTCAGCGCGCAGGCCGACCCGGCGAGCCCGGCCCCGACCACGATCACGTCAAAGGAGTCTTGCACCATGGACTTATTTCCGGGCGCCCCGTTTGACGAGGACGGCTACCTCCATCACGCGCCTGCCGAGATCGCGGGCCTCCGCCAACTCCTTGTCGTCGATGCCGGGGGAGTCCCCTTCGGTGGTGGCGCTCGCCCCGAACGCGCCGCCGCCGCTGACAACAATCATCTGGTTGCCCAGCATCGCCGCCAGAATGGTGAGCATCGTGACCTCCTTGCCGCCGGAAACCTGCCCGCCCGTCGCGAACGCGGCGCCGACCTTGTTGCGCATCTTGAACTCGGGAAAGACGCCGAACTTGAGCTGCCAGTTATCGAAGAAGGTCTTCACCTCGCCCGACATGTTCGACCAATACACCGGCGAGCCGACGATGAGGGCGTCGGAGGAGAAGAGGTCGTTGCCGGTTACGTCGCCGACCCGCTTCAGCAGGACACGCGCGCCGGGGACGGCCTTCGCCCCTTCGGCGACGGCGCGGGCCATCTTTTCGGTGTTGCCGGAAAGCGAGTGGTAGGTGACGAGGACGGCGACGGAATCAGCGCCGTCCGCGGCAAGAGACGAGGCGGCCGGGAGCGCGAAAGCCCCCGCGCACAGGATGACGAGCCAGGGAACCGGACGGGCCATCGTTGCGAGCCGCCCGCCTAATACCGGCGGGTCTCCTCGTCCATCTGCTCTTCGACCGACACGTGGGTCAAGGCCCCCCGGTGATCGCACTTGTGGCAGCGGACCCGCCACTCTTCGATCCACTTCTCCTGCACGTACGACTGCCGGCACTTGGGGCAGACGAACACGCCCTTCACGTAATGCACCATCTTCTTCTCTTTCATACGGATGCTCCTTCGTGAGTTACGGCTTACAGAGCGAACACTTGATCTTGTACCTGGCGGGACTCAGATCGAGCGCCTCGTAGGCCCGCTCCTTGTCCGGGATCTCGTGCCAGACCCCTGTCCAATGATCCTGATGCGTCACATTCTGAGGCACCTCGAGACAGCGGTCCCGATGCAGGACAGCCTTGTCGATCGCCATTGCAGTGTGCAGGACGTAGGCCACGAATTCATTCCTATTGATGTATCGCAGGCGACCGCTTCAGTTCCTCGTCCAACAGCACGCGGCGCAGGACCTTGCCCACCAGCGTCTTCGGCAGCTCCTTCCGGAATTCCACCTGCTTGGGCACCTTGAACTGGGCCAGATGGCACCGGCAGTGCTCCAGAAGCTCCGCGGCGGTAGCCTGCTCACCGTCCTTCAGCACAACGAAGGCCTTGATCTTCTCCCCGCGCAGTTCCTGCGGGACGCCGATGACGCAGGCATCCTTCACCTTCGGGTGCCGGCACAGGCACTCGTCGACCTCGCAGGGATAGACGTTCATGCCGCAGGATTTGATCATATCCTTCTTGCGGTCTAGAATGTAGAAAAATCCCTCCTCGTCCATTCGCACCAGATCTCCCGTGCTCAACCAGCCGTCCTTGAGCACGGACTCCGTCTCCGACCGCTGGTTCCAGTACCCACGCATCACCTGGGGCCCCTTCACCTGAAGCTCTCCCTCTTCTCCGGCCGTGAGCACGCGGCGGCCGGTTTCGAAGTCGACCACTCGAGCGTCGGTATCGGGCACAGGCAGACCGATGCAGCGGGACCGCCGCGGACCGACGATCGGATTGCAATGAGTGACCGGCGCCGCCTCGGTCAGGCCGTAGCCCTCGATGAGGCGGCCCCCGGTCAGCTTTTCAAACCGATCCTGCACCTCGGCGAACAGCGGACCGGCTCCGCTGATGCAAAAGCGGACGGAAGCGAGGTTGTATTCGGCCGCCTTCCGGTGATTGGTGATGGCCATGTACATCGCCGGGATGCCGGGGAAGGCCGTCACGCGATGGGCGACGAGCGTCTTGAGCACTTCATCCACCTGGAAGCGAGGCAGGAGCACCAACGTAGCGCCGAGATAGATCGCGAGATTCTGGGTCGTGGTCATGCCGTACACGTGAAAGAACGGCAGCACGCCGAGAAACACTTCTTGCCCGTCCCGGAACCCCTTCAGCCACCACCGGCATTGCACCGCATTGGCTACAAGGTTGCGATGCGTGAGCACCGCCCCTTTCGGGACCCCCGTGGTGCCGCCGGTATATTGCAGAAGGGCGATGTCGCCGGGAAAGACGTCGCCCGGCGGAGGGCCGGCCGGAGCCGCCTTGAGGAGCGCGGGCAAGTCATAGACGGGCGGGACCCGCTCGACTTCGACCCATTGGCCCTGGCGGCGGGCTTTGATGGGATACAGGAGCCTCTTGAGCCAGGGGAGATAGTCGCGGACGTTGGTCAGGATGATCCGCTTGAGCGGCGTACGGTCCATGACCTCCTTGAGCCGCGGGTAAAACTGGTCGAGCGCGAGGATCGTCTCGGCTCCGGCATCGCGCACCTGATGCGCGATTTCGTCGCTCACGTAGAGAGGATTTGTCTGCACCACGCAGGCGCCGGCCTTCAGCGCGCCGAAGTAGCCGATCACCGCCTGGGGACAGTTGGGGAGCATGATCGCAACGCGATCGCCCTTCCGCACGCCGAGCCGGATCAGCGCCTGCGCGAAACGATCGGTGAGGTCGTCCAACTCGCGGTACGGGATGCGCCGGCTGTAGAACTCGAGCGCCGTGCGGTCCGGGAACCGGCCCGCGGCGTCGGTGAGAAACCGGTGGAGCGGGACGTCCGGGTAGGACAAGGTCGGCGGTATTCCCGCTTCGTATTGCGCGTGCCAGGGCCGCTTCATGTCGCCGGGAACCTTGTCAGGCATGCTCAGTCATGGATCTTCGGAAACCGTAATCCACCGCCGACAAGGTTGTCAAGAAAGGGAAAGACGTTTGACAGGGCATCACCCCGTGCCTATGATGCCGGACTTATGTTCAAGCGTTACACGCTGGCTGCGGCATTTTTTCTGGTCTGGGCCTTGTGGTGCTCCGGCACAACCGCGCTGACCGACCCCGCCATCATCATCACCTACCCCACGGGCGCGCGCGTCCATGCCGAGCTCGCCGACACGCCGCAGAAGCGGGCGCGCGGGCTGATGTTCCGGGAGAAGCTGGCCTCCAACGCGGGCATGCTCTTCGTCTTCGAGGATGCCGGCGAGTGGAGCTTCTGGATGAAGAACACCAAGGTGACGCTCGACATCCTCTGGATCGGGCCGGACAAGCGGATCGTCTATATCGAGGAGAACGTCCCGGTCTGCCCCAAGGACCCCTGCCCGGAATACAAGCCGAGCAAAGACGCGCTCTATGCCCTCGAACTGCCGGCAGGGTCAGTGAATCGAGAGAAACTCGCCAAAGGCATGAAACTGGAGTTCAAGCTTCCGAAGTAGCGTCACCGCGCGGGGAGCCGAAGAACTTTTTGATGCGCGACCCGAGTGATTTCTTCTGCGCCACAAGGTCTGAAGCAGGCTCACCCAGATGGGCCACCCGCTCCTGATGCGCCGTCATCTCGGCCTTCCGCTCGGCCAGGATGCCGCCGATCCGCTCAGCGAGGACGGGATTGACCATGATGGGCCGCGCGAGGGCCTCCTTCGAGATCACCAGCACTTCGAGCCGGGTCTTCGCCACGATGGTGGCCGAGCGCGGCTCGCCGGTCAAGAGCGCCATCTCGCCGAAAAATTGCACCGGGCGCAGGGCTGCGACCATGGAGACTGTTTCGCCGTCTCCTCTGTGAACCTCCACCTCGCCGTCGAGGATGAAGAAAAACTCCGTCCCCGCATCGCCCTGACGGACGACGACCTCGCCCGGCAGGTAGGTTTGGATCTTGGCCTCCTCCGCGACGACGTCCAGCTCCTCCGAACTGAGGACCGAAAGAAAGTCTATCCCCTGCAGCGCTTTGAGGATGCGCCCACGCTTTGATGCTTGGACGGACGTTTCGTCGGGCGCTTTCGTCATGTGGATGGTGCGCTGGGGATAGGGGATCTCGATGCCGTGGCGCTGGAAGGCGTACCAGACGTACGCCAGGACCTGGCCCTCGATATCCTGCGTTCTGGCGTAATCCTTGATCCAGAACCTCAGGCGGTATTGGATGGCGGAGTCCTTGAAGGCCACGACGAAGGCTTCTGGTCCGGGCTCTGGCAGCACGCCGGGCACCGCCTTCGCGGCCTCGACCAAAACGGCCTGGATCTGCGTGGGCGGGACCGCATAGCCCGCCTCCACGAGCGTGGTTCGTGCGTGCTTCGTGGTGGGTTTGCTGTAATTGAGGATGTCCTGCTGGACGACGACGTTGTTCGGGATTGTGACCTGGTCGTCGTCGCGGGTCACGATGGTCACGTGCCCCAGATCCACCTTCACGACCCGGCCCTCCTTGCCCGCCACGCATACCCAGTCCCCGACCCGGATGAGCTTGCCCAGCATCAGGCCGGCGAAGAACCGCTTGAGCGTGTCCTGCAGTGCAAATCCGATGACCGCCGTCGCGGCGGTGGGGATGGCGACGAGGGCCACGACGTTGATCCCCATGACCGTGCGGAGAAACACCAGCGCCGACGCCGCCAGACCGGTGATGACGAACAGGAGCCGGAGCAGTTGGGGAATATGCATCCCCTTCTTGGCGATGAGGTAATCTTCCAGCAGCAGCAGATCCGCCGCCTTCAGCAGATAGAAGGCGGTGCCGAGGTAGGCCGCGAACTTCGTCCACAGGTACGCCCCTTCCCACAAGTCCACCGCTTCGACCAGGTCGCTTTCGTTGAGGATGAGCAGGACGTAGAGGGACAGCGTGACGATGTAGGTGGCGAAGAAGTAGCCCGGAACTTTTTGGGCCCGTTTCCGGGACATGAAGTAGTAGACCCCGAACAGGAGCACCGCCAGGGTCAACGTGACGCCGAGCTTCAGAATCAGCTCGTGCAGCAGTTTGATTTCTTCGTCCATCGTGGTCTTTCAACCCGCCCGGTGACGGCTTACAGATGTAGCACCTTCAGAGCGCACCTGCAACCCGCGCACCTCTTTGAAGGCAGCCTCTCCAACTGGAAAGAAAAGAACGAAAGAGTCAGGCGGGTTTGAGTGCAGCTTCCTGGCGCTTGGTCAGAATTAGCCCGACCTGAATGGCCAGCGCGAGGCGTTCCAGGTCAAACGGCTTGCTCATGAGTTCCACCGCTCCCATGCTCAGCATATCTTTCAGCAGCCGCTCCTCACGGCTGCCGCTCAGCACGATCACGCCGCCGCGGTATTCCCTGGCCCGCAGTTCCCGCAGCACCGTGACGCCGTTCATGTCCGGCAGATAGATGTCCAGGACGACGAGCCCCGGCGGTTTTTCGTCCACGACCGTCAGGGCCGCCGCGCCGTCTTTGGCCGTCAGCACCTGATAGCCCCGTTGCGTCAGGAAGTCGGCAAGTAGTTCCCGGATGACCGGATCGTCATCCACGATCATGACCGAGGCCGACTCGCCAAGTCCTATCGGCCTCCCTGCCGACCCGGAAGGCCGGCAGGCAGCGGATGCGTTTTCCGACCGCATCAACGCCTGGTTCACCGCCCCTATCAGTTGATTCAGGGGAACGTCCTTATTCAAGAACTCCCTCGCCCCCAACTCCATCGTGTATTTTTTCAAGGCGTTCGACTCCAAGCCGGTCAGTATCATCACGGCGGCGCTGGGATCCATCCAATGGATCTGCTTGAGCAGCTCGATCCCGTCAACCCCCGGCATACAGATGTCCACCAAAACCAGCCGGGGCCGGCGTTCGACGAACAGCTTCAGGGCATCACGGCCGTTCGATGCGATGACCACTTCGTGTCCGTGGCTGCTCAACACGATCTGCAAGAGGTCGCAGATCAGCCGCTCGTCGTCCACCACTAGAATGGTCGCCATGCGTATGTCCCTTCGACTGTCTCCAGCATAGATCGGCGTTCAAATTTGTACGCTTTTGTTCACACTATGTGACGCCGCTTGGCGCCCTCCAAAAAGCTTTTTCGAGCAAAAGTGAAGAAAAATTGATAAGATAGACCCCCTTTGCCTTCTGATACCCCTATCTCGCCCCATGGGGCAGGGATGACTGTCATGGAAAGAGCGTGCCAACAAAGCAGCAAATACCGGGACGTACTTAAGCCTAGCGCCAGGCTGCACCATGGACTTCTCCGCCCACCTGATGCCATCGGAACGAGCCAACTCCATGGGAAATACAGGAAATCAGGCACCAGAATTGCTGACATTCCCCTTTCCCGATCCCGGAAACGGGATTTCGCCGGTCGACTCCCATGACTTGGAGGACGTCACGCGTGCCCAACACCCCGCCAGCCCACCCAGATCGGCGCCGATGGACCCGGGTGGAGACTACCGCACCGGCTCGGCTCAGCCGCAATGGGACTGCCTGGGAAGGCCTGGCGCGAAACCTGAGCCGGGGCGGCACCTTCATGACGTTTGCCCGGAACGTCTCCGCGACGGAAAACCAACCGATCCAATTGGGCCTCCAGACCGACGCGGGGTTGTTGGAGCTGAAAGGGACGATCCGGAGCCTCAGGGAGATTGGAGAGGAACCTTCGGCCGCCGCCGATGCGGTGCAGGGTCTCGCCGTTGAATTCGAAGCGCTTGATGCGATCAGGGAACAGATCCTCATTTCCATTCTGGATGCCCTGCGCGAGCGAGCCGTGTCCGTCAGGCTCGTGGGACTCCTCGTTCCCCAGGACACGGGGGACCTCCTCCTTGAAATCAGCGCCGCCGGGGCCGAACCGGTCGAACCCGCGGAAACCCTTCCCGACGCCACCGAGGAAGGCGCTCCAGACGCGCCGGCGGTCAGCAGCCGGCCGGTCGAATGCTGCAATCCCCTCGGCCGCCGCATCGCCGCGTACCACGACGCGCCTACCGAGCCGACTCCGTCCGCCCCGCTCGTGGTCATTGCGCCCGGCTACGGCGACACCAAGAAAGAGTACGTTCCCCTGGCCTATTACCTTGCCGGCAACGGGTTTCACGTCCTCCGCTATGACCACACGAACCACGTGGGCGAAAGCGAGGGCGACATCGCAGACGCGACCCTGTCCGGCATGGAGCAGGACCTCGGCGCCATACTGGACTATGCGAGCCGGACCTGGCCCGGCGCCCCGCGCGCGGTGATCGCCACCAGCCTGTCGGGACGTGTCGCCTTCAAGAGCATGGCGCGAGCGCCCCAGGCGGAATTGTTGGTGCTGCTCAGCAGCGTCGTCGATCTGCAAGCAACGCTGGCCGCGGTCCATCAGGAAGACCACATGGTGGCCTTCCTACGGGGCGGCAGGCTCGGCGTGATGAACGTGCTCGGGTTCAACATCGACGCCGACCGCTTCCTGGGCGACGCGATCAAGGCGGGCTACGCGACGCTGGCCAACACGCTGCAGGATGCCCAGCAGATCCGGACGCCCGTCATCTTCTTCGCCGCGGAGCATGACGCGTGGGTGGCACTGGAGTCGGTGAAAACGGTCCAGCAGGCCCTCGGCGGCGGGCGGGTCCGCGTGTATCTCATTCCGGAAGCCCTTCACCGCGTGCAGGAGAATCCGAGAAAGGCCCGCGCAGTCTTTCGGCGGCTCGTCGCCTGCTGTCTGGAACAACTCTCACCCGAGGCGCCGGTGCGGACCATCCTGGATCCCTCCAGGCGCGCGATCGGCCTTCAAAGCCGGCTTGAACGCGAGCGGGCGCGGGCGCACCATCACATGGCGAAGACCGACATGGTTGAGTTTTGGAGGGATTACCTCGATAATTTCCACTATATCGCCAACGTTTCCGACTATTGGCAGCTTCTCGACCACATCTACCGCATGGCCGGAAGCCTCAATGGAGGGATGCGGCTCCTGGACGCCGGGTGCGGCAACGGGAATTTCGGCATGTTCCTGCTGATCAATCAGGCCTATCGTCTCCGGAACGGCGCCGTGCAAGGCGCCGAACCGATCCGGTACGTGGGCGTGGATTTCATCCAGCCGGCGCTCGCCAACGCCAGGCTCAACCTCGCAAGAACGGCCGCCGAGATCCGCGGACGGTTTGCCTTGTCCGCTGCAATGCCACCCTTGCCGATGGACTTCTCGTTGCTCGCCGCCGATCTCAACATGCCGCTGCCGTTCCGGGACGGCCAGTTCGATCGGATCGTCTGCAACCTGGTCATCGGGTACCTTCAGGAACCCTCGTTTCTCATCAAAGAATTTCTGCGGGTGTTGTCCCCCGCGGGGAGGCTGATCATCACGAACCTCAAACCCCATCCCGACCTGTCACAAATCTATCGCAACTTCGTTCTGAGCACCGACCAACTCGAGGAATTGCAGGAAGCCAGGCACTTGCTGAACAATTCAGGTAAAATCATCCAGGCGGAAAGCAACGGCGTGTTTCGTTTCTTCGACCGGCAGGAACTGGCGATGCTGCTACTTGCAAACGGAGCGGCTCAGCCCCGGGTGTACTCCACGTTCGCCAACCAAGCGTACCTGGCGGCGGCGGACAAGGCCGCCCCCATGCCCGAGGCCCGCGCCACCCATCTCGCCGCCGGCCTCAGGCCGCAGGGCCCGGTCATCCAGGCATGAACTTCTACGCGCTCAGCGGCCTGTTCAACGCCATCGCCGCGACCACGCTGGGTTTCTTCATCTACTCGCGGGCCCCCCGCGACCCCAAGCACCAGACGTACGCGCTGTTCTGTCTCAGCGTCTCCATCTGGAGCTACTTCTACTTCGCGTGGCAGCTGGCGCAATCGCGGGATCTCGCGCTGCTGTTCGTCCGCCTCCTGATGGCGGGAGCGATCCTCATTCCCATTTTCTATTTCCACCACGTGCTGATCCTGCTAGACCGCGTCCGGCGCCACCGAACCATGCTGAACGTCGGCTATGCGCTGGCGGGAATCTTCCTCATGGCCGACGCCACGCCCTTTATGGTGCGCGACCTTCAACCTGAGATGGCGTTCCCGTATTGGCCCAAACCGGGGGGGCTGTTCCATGCCTTCCTCGCATGGTTCGCGTGGTACGCCGTCTATTCCACCTATCTGATCGCCGTCGAGTACCGCCAAGCCACTGTTCTGCGGCGCAACCAGTACCTGTACCTGGCGATCGGCTCGATCATCGGGTATGTGGGGGGTGCGACGAATTTCCCCCTCTGGTATGGCGTGCAGATTCCGCCAAACGGGACGATTCTGGTGTCGGTCTACGTGTCGATCATCGCGTACACCATGCTGCAGTACCGGCTCCTCGATTTCAGCGTCGCGGTCGAGAGAGGGCTGACCTACCTCCTGCTGATCACCCTGGTCGTGCTGCCCGCCTATCCGATCCTGTTGCTGGCAGAACGCGGCTATTTCGGAACGATCAGTTACCCGTTTTCCCTGATTGCGCTGGCCCTGTTCTCCTTGATCGTATTCGCTGCCTACCAGTTAAAGCCCCAGGCGCAAACCGCTGTCGCCCGGATGCTGTTCAAAAGCCGGCACGATATGTACGAAACGCTCTCGACCTTCTCGAAGGCCCTGGTGTCGATCCTCGACCTGAAGACGCTCACGGAGGAAATCGTCAGGACGCTGGTGAATGCCATGGGCATCAAGGCGGTCGCGCTGTACCTCCTCGACAAAGAAAAGGGCCTGTATGTGCCGGCTTCATCCTACGGCCTCCAGTGGGAGGACGTGCTGGCCCACCGCATCACGGTGGCGGACCCCTTGCCCCGCCACGTGTCCAAGATCCAGGCTCTCGTCGTCAGGGAAGAGTTGGAGCATGCCTCTGGGAGCGAGCAGCTCTCCCCGGTCATTGAAAGCCTGCACGCCCTGAGAGCCGACGTCTGCATTCCGTTCATCAATAAAAACTCCCTGGTAGGGTTCTGTGTCCTGGGCCCCAGGACCACGGGCCGGATGTACTCCGACCAGGACCTCAGCCTCCTGATGACGCTCGCGCAGGCCGCGGCCATCGCGCTGGACAACGCGGCTCTGTACGAAGAACTGAAACGGTCCCAGACCCTGGTCCGGCGGGCGGACCGTCTGCGTTCCCTGGAGACGATCGCCGGCGGCTTCGCGCACGAGGTCCGGAATCCCCTGACCTCCATCAAGACGTTCATCCAGCTCACGCCGGAACGAAAAGACGATCCGGAGTTCATCGGCCACTTCAGCACCGTGGTCGCCGAGGATGTGGCCCGGATCGAACGGCTGATCCAGGAGATCTTGGACTACGCCCGGTACATGGAACCCAAGTTCATGGAAGAGGACATCAACGACATCGTGGAGTCATGCCTCTATTTCGTGCGGATCAAGGCGGACACCAAGTCCGTATCGCTCCAGAAGGATCTGGCGCGGCACCTGCCGCCGGTGACGCTCGACCGCCAGCAAATCAAGCAGGTCCTCCTCAACTTGCTGCTGAACGCCATTGAGGCGATGGGGCCCGGCGGCGGCCGGTTGATCGTGAAAACCCATCGGCTGACCAAGTCGGGCGGCGACTCGTGGGTCCAGGTTGAAGTGACGGACACCGGATGCGGCATCGCTCCCGGCGATCTGGACCATATCTTCGACCCGTTTTACACGACCAAACACGCCAGCGACGAACGGGAAGGCACGGGGCTCGGCCTGACCATCGTCCATCAAATCGTCCAGGAGCACGGCGGGCATATCACCGTGGACAGCCAAGTGGGCCGAGGCACGACCTTCCTGGTGAACCTGCCCATCAACCCCGTCGCCGCGCACTCCACGATGGGACACGCCCGGGTATGAAAAAGCGGATTCTCGTCGTTGACGATGAACAGGGAATCCGCGCCTCCCTGCAAATGACGCTGGAACCGACGTACGAGGTCGTAGGCGCGTCGACTGCCGAGGAGGGCCTGGCGCGATTCCGGCAGGAGCTCCCGAACCTCGTGCTCCTGGACGTGCTCCTGCCCGGCGCCGACGGGATCGAACTGCTCCAGGCGATGCGGGCGGAGGACCCCGGCGTGCCGGTGATCATGCTGACCGCCATCAAAACGGTGAAAACCGCTGTGGACGCCATGAAGATCGGCGCAGCCGATTACCTCACCAAACCCTTCGACGTCGAAGAGCTGCGCCTGATCGTGGCGAAGACTCTGGCCACGCAAGAGCTCGAGCAGGAAGTCCGGTATCTTCGCGCGCAGGTCGTGAATTCCTACGGCTTCCACAATCTCGTCGGCAAGAGCCCGGCCATGCGGGAGATCTATTCCAAGATCGAGCAGGTCGCCGACACCCGCGCGACCGTGCTCATCACCGGCGAGAGCGGCACCGGCAAGGAACTCGTCGCCCGGGCGCTCCATTTCAACAGCGCCCGCCGGGACCGCCCGTTCATCGCCATCAATTGCGCCTCGATCCCGGACACGCTCATCGAAAGCGAGCTGTTCGGGCACGAGAAGGGATCCTTCACGGGAGCCCTGGCGCGCCGCATCGGCAAGGTCGAACTCGCCCACGGCGGGACCCTCTTCCTGGACGAAGTCGGCGATCTCGGCCTTCCCACGCAGGCCAAGCTGCTCCGCTTCCTGCAGGAACGGGAATTCACCCGGGTCGGCGGCTCGCAGACCATCAAGGTGGACGTGCGGATCGTCGCCGCGACCAACAAGGTCTTGGAAGAGATGATCCGGCGCCAGGACTTCCGGGAAGACCTCTACTATCGGATCAATGTCGTCTCGCTCTACCTCCCGCCCCTGCGCGACCGCCGGGAAGACATCCCGCACTTGGTCCAGCACGTCCTGACTAAACGTCTTGAGGCGGATGGCCGCGTCCCGTTGGAGATCTCGAAAGAGGCGCTGGAAATCCTGGCGAAACACCATTGGCCTGGCAACGTCCGCGAGCTCGAAAACGTGCTCGAGCAGGCGCTCATCTGGTGCCGCGGCACGACGGTCACGCCGGAACACCTTCCGACGACGCTCCGGACGGACACCCATTCCGCCTCATTGCGGGAGCACGCGCTCGGCGGGCAGCTGTCACTCGAAAAAGCGGTCCAGGAATTCGAGCGGGAACTGCTTCAGGAAGCGTTGACGCGGACCGGCTACGTGCAGACCCACGCCGCAGCCATGCTGGGCATCACCAGGCGCATGCTCAAATACCGGATGGACGCGCTGGGTATCAGAGGCGCCGAGGCACAACCTTCGACGGTCCCCAAGGACCCCGAATAAATGGCCGGCGCACTGTCCATTTTTGTGCGCCAGGGAGAATGTTTCAGCCTTGCTAACATGGGCAAATCTTATTGGTAGATAAGGGGTTTTATCGCCTCGCCGGGATGGGTTGTAGACCGCCCTGCGCTGTTCATTTACGGGCTAGGATTTCAAGGCTGGATGTGGTGTAATGGGCCCCTCGGCAAGCTCGCTTCAAGATTTTGTGTCTTTGCCCAGGTGGGTCGCAGGCCATGAGCTTTCATGGTGACGGTATGGGTGTTGCATTACCCGCCATTACGGAACGTGGGAGACCTGAGGATTCGCGTATGAAGGTCGAGACTCCCCGGATCAGCGTCCCTGACGAACGGAAGGCCCCCCAGACGCCCGGCACTTCGTCCAAGCCGTCCATCCTCATCGTGGATGACGAGGCCGGCCCTCGCGAAGCTCTGAAGATGATCCTCCGTCCGTTCTTCAATATCCATGCGGTGGAGAGCGCCGCGGCGGCTCAGCAGGTGCTGAAAGAGTGCAAGATCGACGTGGTGACCCTGGACCTCAAGCTCCCGGACCGGCAGGGGACGGACCTGCTGCAGGAGATCAAGCGGGACCAGGAACACGTGGAAGTCATCATCATCACCGGCTACGGGAGCCTGAAGTCCGCTATGGACGGGATCCGGTACGGAGCCGCGGGCTACCTGCTGAAGCCCTTCAACGTCATGGAACTCATTGACGTCGTCACGCATGCGCTGGAGAAGAAGCGCCGGCTCGACGGTCTGCGGGAAATCCTCCGCACGTTCGGGAACGTGTGCGACGCCGACGTCGATGCCGAGACGGCATGGAAGAATCTCGCGCGCTCGCTCGAAGCGAAGGATCCGGACCTGGTCCGCCACGCGGAACGCGTGTGTTTCTACTCCTCGCTCCTGGCGGAGCACCTGACGCTCAAGTCGGCGGACCGCGAGGCGCTGCGGGTCGGTTCGTGGCTGCATGACATGGGCATGGTCTGCCTCGACAGCCGGATTCTGTCGAACTCAGCCCAGCTCGACCCGCGGAACCCCGAACTGGTCAAGTGCCATCCGGCCATCGGCGCCCGCATCGTGCATACGCTCCCGTTCCATCCGGCGGTTGGCGACATCATCCGCCACCATCACGAGCAATACGATGGGGCCGGCTACCCGGACGGCCTGAAAGGCGAAGACATCCCCTACCTCGCGCGAGTCGTCTCTCTGGCCAATGTGTTTGACGACCTGACCACCCCGCAGCCCGACCGCGTTCCCCTCTCCATCGAAGACGCCCGGACGTTCGTCCAGCAGCAGGCCGGAACCCTCTTCGATCCGCTCCTGGCCGAGATGTTCGTGAAAGTGGTCGGATAGGGCTTTTCTGCTTCGCGTCCCGCCAGCTCCGCACGCGGCGAGACGCAGCACTCTGACTTGTCCTGAAACGCAGCCCTGCTCTTAGTCTTTCACGCCGCGCGAGAGGGTCCCGAAATACCACACATTAAGGTCATTCGTGATCTTTTGAACGGCCACCACATCGTTCGGCTGAAAGAGCGCGCGCATCGAATGCCATGTGAACGCATTTTGCTGGTAGAAAGCCATATGGCGATACCGCTCGAGATCGTCAGAAAGAAGAATCAAGACGGCATCTGACGTGTTGTTGAGGTACTGGGACACCTTGATCAGATCCTGACGGTTGTCCATTAAGTCTTCCGCTACTCTTTCTCCCAGATCAGGCCGCCCATACTTCGATGCTATTTCCACGGACGCCTTCACGATTTCCTTGCGGGGAGGGTTGGCGAGATTTTTTTCGTTCAGCTGTTTCACGAGATGGCTCACGCAGCTGCTGAAAGGGCTTTTCTCGCCTAATAATGCTTTATTCTTGTCGACGTATTGAGGAAGGTTATCAGGATATGCCGACATCATGGCAGAGATAATGGCAACGCGTTTCCAGGTGTCGGGATCGCACTTCGCGGCGCCCAGCGAAACCGCGGGAGGAAAACACAGAAACAACACCAAAATCGTCTTGGCTATTCTCATTTTTTCAGCAATCCTCCGTTAAGAAGCCTCTTCAATGACGTCAAGCAAGGCGACGACGGCTCTACTTCGTTTCCTGCCAGGTGCGCACGCGGCGGGACTGCAGCACCCCGTCAATCTTTTCGACGGCCTTCAGCACGCGGTCCAGGTGGGCCGTATTCTGCACTTCCACGATGAAATCGAAGAGAGCCTTGCGGTCCTCCCGCGTCGTGATCTCGGCCCGGCTGATGTTCGCCTCCGCGTTGGTGATGGCCGCCGACACGTTCGCCAGCATCCCCGGCTTGTCGAGGGTCAAGACGGCGATCTTGACGGACACCATGGCCAGGTGCGCCATGTCCCAATCCACCTCCACAAGCCGCGCCTTGTCGTAGTCGAGCGCGTCCAGGTTGGGACAGTCCGCCGTGTGAATCGTCAAGCCGCGGCCGCGGGTGATGTAACCGATGATCCGATCGCCCGGCACCGGGCCGCAGCACCGGGACAGATGCATCATGAGGTCGTGGACGCCCTTGACCTTGACGCCCTTTTCCTCGACTGAGACCCGCTTGGCGGCCGCCTTCTCCTCCACTTCCGCGGCGACAGCGGCGGCAGGCGGCTCATCCCCTGCGGCACAGAGACGATTGGCGACGTGGATGGCGGACACGCGGCCATAGCCGATGGCCGTGAATAATTCGTCCGGGCCCGGCAGGCCCGACTCCCGGGCGGCGTCCTGGACGCGGGACGTCTTGAGTAGCGGCCCCAGGGCGGCATTGTGGCGGCGGAGTTCCCGTTCCAGCAGCCGCTTGCCGACCTCCAGGCTCCGTTTGGCTTCTTCCACACGGAGCCAATGCTTGATCTTGTTCTTGGCCCGGGCGGTCTTGACGAACTTCAGCCAGTCCCGATGGGGCACCTGGCCTGGGGCCGTCGAGACTTCGACCGTGTCGCCGCTCCGGAGCTGATACTTGAGCGGCACCATCTTCCCGTTGACCTTGGCCCCGTTGCAGTGGTCGCCGATCTCGGTGTGGATGGCGTATGCGAAGTCGATCGGCGTCGAGCCCTTGACCAGCTCCTTGACCGCGCCCTTGGGCGTGAACACGTACACGACGTCCGAATAGAGATCGAGCTTGACCGACTCCATGAACTGCCGGTTGTCGGTCAGGTCCTGGTGAGACTCGATAAGCTGGCGCAGCCACGTGAAGACGCGCTTCTCCGTCTCGTCGATCTCGCCCCGTTCCTTGTACGTCCAGTGCGCCGCGATGCCCTCCACGGCGACGCGGTGCATCTCCTGCGTCCGGATCTGGAACTCCACGTGCTCGCCCTTCGGCCCGGCCACGGTGGTGTGCAGCGATTGGTAATGGTTGGACTTGGGCACGCCGATGTAGTCCTTGAAGCGGCCCGGCACCGGCCTCCAGAGGGAATGAATGATGCCCATGATCGCATAGCAATTCATCTGGGTGTCGGTGATCACCCGGATGGCCGTGAGGTCATAGACCTCATCAAAGGAGACCCCCTGCCGTTCCATCTTCTGGTAGATGGAGTAGAGATGTTTTGAGCGGCCGACGAGCTCGCCGACGAGCCCATGCTCCGCCAGCTTGGCCTGCACGACTCCGATGACCTCCTGAAGGTACTGCTCCCGTTCCTCGATCTTTTTCTGCACCCGGTCGGCCAGCGCCGCGTAGACGTCTGGCTTCAGGGCCTTGAAGCAGAGGTCCTCCAGTTCCGACTTCATCCAGCCGATCCCGAGACGGTTCGCCAACGGCGCGTAGATCTCGAGCGTCTCCTGGGCGACCTTCTGCTGGTGTGCTGCGTTCAGATGCTTCAGCGTGCGCATGTTGTGCAGGCGGTCTGCGAGCTTGATCAGGATGACCCGGATGTCGTCGGCCATCGAGATCAGCATCTTACGGAAGTTCTCGGCCTGCTTTTCCTCGTAGCTTTTGAAGTGGATCTGGCCGATTTTCGTGACGCCGTCCACGAGGCGGGCCACATCCTTGCCGAACGCCTCCTCGACCTGCTCCTGCGTGCAGACCGTATCCTCGACCGTATCGTGGAGGAGTCCGGCCACGATGGCCGGCACGTCCAGCTTCAGGGCCACCAGGACTTCGGCGACGGCCAGTGGATGCTGCAGGTAGGGTTCGCCGGAGCGGCGGACTTGGCCTTCGTGTGCCCGCGCCGAGAAATCATACGCCTTTCGGATCGCGTCCACCTGCGCGCCGGGATTGTAGCACTGGACCCGCTCGATCAGATCGTGAATGCTGGTTGCGGTGGTGGTCGCCATACGCTCGCCCTAGCCGTTCACGCTGGCCCGCACGTCTTTGAGGCGGAGCTGGACCCGCTCCGTGCCGTTCCAGACGTTGACGTCGAGGGCGCAGGCAACATCAAGCGGCGCGGATTGGGAAATCCCGCGCGACTCCAAGGACCCCATCTTGAACCCGATCGCATCGAGCGGTGGGCCGCTCCGGCCCGTGACGGCCAGCTTGAGATGGTTCGCCCCGACAATCCTCGCCGACGCGATCCGGAGATTTCTCAACACCAGCGTCGGTTCCGGATTGCCCGAGCCGAACGGCCCCAACCGCCCCAATTCCCGGACTGCAGCCGGCGAAAACCCGCGAGGCTCCACTTCGGCATCGCAGACCAGCCGGGGGCGCGCGGCCCGGCTGCTGAGCGGCCCCTGCATGGCTTCCGCAAGACGCGCCCGAAACTCCGGAATACGGTCTTCGCGAATCGTCAGGCCTGCGGCCGCCGCATGCCCCCCGAACGCGTCGAGAGAATCCCGGCATTGCGCGATCGCTTCGAACACGTTGATCCCCGCAACGCTGCGCGCCGATCCTTTCCCGATGCCGTCGTCATTCAGGGCGATGAGGACGGCCGGCCGATGGAACCGTTCCACGAGCCTGGCCGCGACGATCCCGACGACGCCTTGATGCCAGCCCCGCGACGCCAGCACAAGCGGGCCGTCCGGCGCCGCTTCGGCCGCCCGGATGGCTTCGGCAACGATCCCCTCTTCAACACGCTGCCGCTCTTGATTCAACCGGTTGAGCAGGCCGGCCAATTCGGCGGCCTCCCGGTCGTCTTCCGTCAACAGCAACCGCACCGCGTCCGCCGCGTCTCCCAGGCGGCCCGCGGCATTGATCCTGGGCGCCAGCGTAAACCCGACCGTCCCGACCCTGCAGTCTCCGTCAACGCCGGCCGCCGACTTGAGGGCTCGGATGCCCGGACGGGCGCCCCGCGACAGCAGCCGGAGGCCCTTGCGGACTATGGTCCGGTTCTCCTCCTGAAGCGGCGCGACGTCGGCGATCGTCGCGAGCGCGACCAAATCCAACTGGGACTCCGGATCCGGCTCCGCCGGTCCATATTTCGCGCGGTAGGCCGACGCGACTTTGTACGCGAGCCCTCCGGAACAGAGCCCTGAGAACGGGTACCCCGAGTCTGGCCTGCAGGGATTCAAGACCGCGAGGGCGGGCGGCAGGGTTTTTCCGGGCAAGTGGTGATCCGTGACGATGACGTCCATCCCCAGGGACTGCGCCAGCGCGATCTCGTCTGTCGAGGTGGTGCCGCAGTCGGCCGTGATCAGGACGGAAACGCCGGACGCGGCGATGCGCCTGACGGCGGCGGCGTTGAGTCCGTATCCTTCCTTGATGCGATTTGGGATGTAGCAGTCGGCGGCGAGGCCCAGCCCTCTCAGAAAGCTCAGATAAAGGCTCGTGGCGGAGGCCCCGTCCACATCGTAGTCCCCGTACACGAGGACCCGCTCCCGGCCTCGGACGGCGCGGTGCAAGCGGTCCACCGCCGGTTCCATGCCCGTCAGGAGAAAGGGATCGGGGGTAGCGGCCTCCGCTCCGTCAAGAAGCGCCCGGGCCGCTTCCGGCGTTCGATGCCCACGGGCCGCTAGGACGGCGGCGGTGAGGTCCCGCAGGCCGAGCGCATCGGCCAGCATCCGGCAGGCCTCGGGATCGGAAGGCCGAATCACCCATTCCCTGAGCACCGGAGCGGGCACCTTGTCTCCTTGAAAAAGACGTGCAAAACCGCATCACACACCTGTCAAATCATAGTCGAGGGAGACACCCTTGTCAAACCGACGCGGCGGCGCTTGTTAGGGGGAATCGTCTAGTATCAGGACGCGCGACGGAGCATGCGGTACGTTCAGGAGGCAGTCTTGGCGGGAAGCACCTTGAAGCGGACCGTACCGATCGGATCCATATCCGAGGCGCCGGTCCCGGTGAAAATCTGGACCTTGTAGCTCCCCACCGGCCAGCCGGTCGAGGGGCGTTTCAACGAGAGATAGCCCGATTCGTCCTCGGTCATGAGCAACATGACGTCGGTTCCGAGCACCTGGTTGGCCGGCGCTCCTTCCATTTTTTCGATGACCCAGCGGCCGTAGACCTTGAACTCACTTTCGTGCTGATGCAGTTGAAAGACGACGAAGATCTCTGGTACGTCCGCGGCGAAAGTTTCGCTCGGCTTGACGGGAATAATTTGAAAACTGCGGGCATTGCCCATGACCATTTCATGGCCGTGAGCCGTGACGATCAGGGAGAACACGCCTTCCGGATGCCGATCCTCATAACCGGCTTTCTCGCCGGGAGTGGACGGAAGAGACGCGGACTGGGAAAAGGACGGGAGTGGCAAAACGAAAAGAGCGGCGAAGGAGACGAAGAGTGTTCTCACTCCCCCCCCTTCTGCACGTAATTCTTGATGAACTCTTCGGCGTTCTCTTCCAGGACGTCATCGATCTCGTCCATCACCTTATCCATATCTTCCTTGAGTTTCTTGCCGGTTTCGACGACCTTCGCACTCGCCTTGGCCTCGTCCTTGGGCTGCGCGCCTCCCCGCCTGGCATCAGACTTTTTCTCCTGCTTCTCCATACGGTCCTCCTTCACCCGGTCGCGCCGGACGATTCAGGTGAGTGTCTTCCTGCGCAACCGAAATTCAGCATACCCCACGTGCGAAAGACTCGTCAAGGCGGGGCCTGAAAAGTCACACGATCAGCGACACAATGAGCAACGCGACGATGTTGATGACCTTGATCATCGGATTGACGGCCGGGCCGGCCGTATCTTTGTACGGATCACCGACCGTATCGCCGGTGACGGCGGCTTTGTGCGTGTCGCTCCCTTTCCGGCCCTGCTCCTCGATGTACTTCTTGGCGTTGTCCCACGCCCCACCACCGCTGGTCATGGAGATGGCGACGAAGAGGCCGGTCACGATCGTGCCGACCAGCACGCCGCCGAGGGCCACCGGCCCGAGAATGAAGCCCACCAGGATGGGCGAGAGCACGGGGATCGCCCCAGGGATCATCATCTTCTGGATCGCCGCCTTCGTCACGATATCCACGCAGGTCCCGTATTCCGGCTTGCCGGTCCCTTCCATGATGCCCTTGATCTCCCGGAACTGGCGGCGCACTTCGCCGACGACCTCGCCGGCCGCGACGCCCACCGCTTTCATGCACATCGAGCCGAAGAGATAGGGCAGCATGCCGCCAAGGAACAAGCCGACGAGGACTTTTGGATTCGACAGGTCGAAACTGCTGGCCGCCCGCACGCCTCCCACCGCCCGGGCGTACTCGGCGAAGAGCACGATGGCCGCCAGGCCAGCCGAGCCAATCGCATAGCCCTTGGTGACGGCCTTGGTGGTGTTCCCCACCGCGTCCAGCGGGTCGGTGATGTTCCGCACGTCCTTCCCCAGATGAGCCATCTCGGCGATCCCGCCGGCATTGTCCGTGATCGGGCCGAAGGCGTCGATGGCGACCACGATGCCGGCCATCGAAAGCATGGACACCGCCGCGACCGCGACACCGTACAGATCCGCCAGCGCGAAGCTGGCCATGATGGCTGCCGCGATCACCACCACCGGCCATGCCGTCGCCTGCATGCCGACTGCCAGGCCCGCAATGATGTTCGTGGCATGGCCCGTCTCGCTGGCCTTGGCGATCTCCTGGACCGGGCTGAAGCTCTTGGAGGTGTAGTAGTCGGTGATAAACACTAGCGCGATGGTGACCGCCAGGCCGACCAGGGCGCAGCCGTAGTATGCCGTACCGCTTACGCCGCCGACTCCGTCCATGAGCCATGTCGTGGCCGGGTAGAACGCCGTCGCAGCGACGCCGCCGGCCCAGAACAATCCCTTATACAGAGCCCCCATGATGCTGCCGTCTTCGCTCGCCTTGACGAACCAGATCCCGATGATCGTGGCGAAGATGGTGATTCCGCCCAGCAGCAGGGGATAGACCAACGGTTCGGACGCGCCCTTGAAGATGGTAAAGCCGAGGACCATCGCCGCCACGGTCGTCACCGCGTAGGTCTCGAACAGATCAGCGGCCATGCCGGCGCAATCGCCGACGTTGTCACCGACGTTGTCGGCGATCACGGCGGGATTGCGCGGATCGTCTTCCGGAATGCCCGCTTCGACCTTCCCGACCAGGTCGGCGCCCACATCGGCCGCCTTGGTGAAGATCCCGCCCCCGACCCGCGCAAAGACCGAAATCAAGCTCCCTCCGAACCCGAGAGACAGGAGCGCATGCATTGCTTTGCCCGGTCCCGATATGGCCGACGCCACGTAATAGAATCCTGAAACGGCGAACAACCCCAGCCCGATCAGAAGCAGTCCCGTTACCGCACCGCCCTTGAACGCCACCTGCAGGGCCGCATTGAGGCCGCCGTGCGCCGCCTGGGCGGTGCGGACGTTCGCGCGGACCGCGATCTTCATACCGACGTAGCCGGCCGAGGCGGAGGCCACCGCGCCGATGAAGAAACCGACCGCTGTCAGGAGCCCGAACTTCTCGGACCAGAACCCGGCCAGCCAGAGAACTGCGAATAAGCCGGCGGCCACATAGGCCACTGTGGTGTACTGCCGGTTCAGGTAGGCGTTGGCGCCTTCCTGGATGGCCTTGGCGATGGCCTTCATCTTCTCGGATCCTTCCTCCAGCTTCAGGATCCATTGAATCAAGTACGCGCCATAGGCGATTCCGACGAACGCCGCCGTAACGGCAAACAACACAATCTCCGCGCTCCGATCCATGCAAACGATCTCCTTCTCGGCAACGATGACGATTCTTAGCTGCAGACAACGAAATGGCGGCCCATTGTATAGAGCCGACATTCAATATTCAAGCCGTCCGCGTCGCTTTCCACGTCGCTTTCGCCTACAATCGGAGGCCATGCTCGATCAACTCCTGGTCTATCACCCGTCGCCTTGGGAGGACAGGGATTGGGCCCGATTAAGCGGCCTCCCATTGGAGAACGCCTGGTTCGATGCCCAGGACGGCACACGTCTCTTCGGGTGGTACGTCCGCGCCACAGGCCTTTCGGCGGTGCTGCTGTGGTGTCACGGGAATGCGGGCAACATCATTCATCGATTGGAGAACCTCGCCCTACTCCACCGGATCGGCCTCTCCGTATTCCTGTTCGACTACCGCGGTTACGGCCGGAGCAGTGGCGCGCCGTCCGAAGACGGCCTCTATCAGGATGCTCTTGCCGCCCATGACTATCTGACAAAGACAAAGCGCCTGCCGCCAGATCGGATCGTGCTCTTCGGTCGTTCCCTCGGCGGCGCCGTCGCGGGCGCCTTGGCCAGCCGGCGAGCGGCAGCCGGGCTGATTCTGGAGTCCACCTTTCCCTCCGTCGAGGCGCTGGCCCGCTTTCACTACGGGGGACTGCCCGCTCACTGGCTGGTGAGCGCCGAGTTCAACCTCGCCCAGAGATTGCGCGAGGTTCATATGCCGGTCCTGGTCATCCACGGAGACCGCGACCGCACCGTTCCGATACAGATGGGCCGGATGGTCTTCGAGGCAGCGCATCCGCCGAAGGATCTGTACATCGTTCAGGGAGCCGACCACAATGATCTGGTTCGGGCCGGCGGCGCGCCGTACTTTGAACGGCTCAGGCGCTTCGTGAAGGACGTAGGTTCGTAACGAGAGGAAGCGCTCCACTTGCCTGAAAGCGGTGAGGCTGGTATAGTGCGGTCGTGAACCAGCAGTATATCGTGGTGGATCAGAAGACGTTCACCAAGGAGGACTTGGTGCTGGACAACCACGTGTACAGGAACTGCCAGATGGACAAATGCCGGATCTATTACAGCGGCGGGCCCTTCGAGCTAATCGACACCCACATCACGGAATCGGAACTCATTCTGAACCAGCCCGCAAAGAACATTTACGCGGCCATTCAGATCTTCCGCACCAAATCGCCCGGCTCCACCATCGTCTTCGAATAACCGTCGCCTTTAGCACCCGCCCACTCCAGACGCCCCAAGATGCGCTTTTCCCTCGAGCATCACAGGCACGGCATCTTTTTGATCTTCCCTTCCGTCAACTTGGTGTTCCCGCAGCGCTTCGTGATCTCCGAAGGCTTGAAGACCGGATCCGTCATGCCCTTCGGCGTGAATGAGGCAACCTGCTTGGCAAACGCCTCCGTCCACAATTCGCCGGGGGTGGCGTAGTGGAGTGAAATCTCCACATCGAAGGATGGGGCTCCTGCCGGGGTTGGAAACGCAAAGGTCTCCGTGCGCGTCTCCTCCGCCGCAAAGGTCGTATCCTTGACCAGCTTGACCGCATCGTGGTCCATCAACGTCGGATTGCCTTTGGCGTCGGCAAAGGTCCGCCCGTAGGAGCGCTTTTCCCTGTAGACCTCCTTGAGGTTCAGCCCTCGAATCACGACCTGCAGGTACACCTGGTTCCAGATCGGATGCGAGGTGGGGACGTTGTGCGGGACGAGGTTTTTGACCTTCACAGTCAATTTGGTCTGCGCTCCCTTGATCTCTGTCTCATAGTCCAGCTCGAACGCCTGCTTACGGAGCGCGGGCGACTTCCCATTGAATTCGTGCCCTGCGATGTCGCGCTTCTTTTCCTCGTTCGCCGAGGAGTCAAAGCCCTGCGGCATATGGCAGGTCTGACAGGTCTTGCCCTCCTTGGCCGCCTTACTGCCTTTCCAGTTGCCGATGGCTTCGGCCGTTGGAACGCCAGGCGGGGCGATGGTATGGCAACTGAGGCAGAGGTCTGATTTCTTGAAGATGTCGTTGTACTGGGAATCGTGCGCTTTGCTCTCCAGAAAATCCTTATAGCCGCCGAATACGGTCCGACCCGGCTCCAACTTAATCGAAGGATGCCCCTTCACGTTCGGATCCACAGCCTTAATGAGGTGGCATTGGATGCAGCCGACGCCCTCGAACGTCAGGTCTCCGGAGATGATTTGCTTGGCCATGGAATCGACTAGGTCGGGGAAGACGAGCGATTGGGGAGCGTGACAGTTAAGGCAATACCGCTTGTCCCTCCCTTTGCTTGTATAATCTTCCAGCATGGCTCGAAAAGTCGGTGACACGATCGCCCTCGCGATGGTCGATTCTTCATACTCTTCGAAAGCCCGGATGTGGCATTTCTTGCATTTGGACGAGGAGGGGAAGACCTTTTCGGGAGTCGGCGGCCCGCTCTCGTCCTTGGCGGCAAACGACCCTTGGAACCATCCCACCCCGATGACAAGGCCCAGGACAGTGAAACCGATCATGAGTGTTTTCAGCTGCCGAGATGTCCATCCCATAGCGTTCGCTTGCTCCCAGTCTCGAGATGTCCTGCCACGGAAGGTGGGGTGGCTTAGAGGGTTTTCGTCCTGAACGTCAACACGCGGGGCTCGGCGTAATCGGCGATGAGGCGTCTCACACGCTGCCGCTCCGCATCCGTTGAAAGGGTCTTCAAATACCCGTCCAGCAGCGCGGGGGTGGGCTTGGGAATCAGGCTGTAGGTCAGGACGGCGTCGATCTGCAGGCCTTCGCCGTCTTCGCTCAGCGTCAGCTCAAACGGCACCCGCTTGGTCGTGCCGCCCTTGACGAGAATGTCGCCCAGGGGCTGATCAAGCAACTGCTCATACTGGGTCCCGAAGGTCTTCTGCACGGAGCCCAGGAGGCGGCCTCTTTTATCCTTGACCGATACCGTGAGAAAAAACTGTTTGAGGACAGGATCGCCGTCGGGGAAATTATGCGGGACGGCCCCGTTCATGACGGCTACCTGGCCTTCAACGCGAGTGCCGGACTTTTTAGCGTCCACTTCAATGCGCGGCATCCATTCGGCCTGCAGGTTCCGGTTCTTCAGCATCAACCCGGGGATTACGATGCCGCGGAAATAATGCCGGCCGATCTCACGGGTCATGGCCCCCCGTTTGGACGTCGAGCTCCCCGTCGACTGTTCCATGTGGCAGGACTGGCAGACCGTGCCCTCCAGAATCTCGCTGTCGAGGGTCGCGCTGCGGGTGTCGCGAACCTTTTCAAAATGGCAGGCCGTGCAGAAATTGGCGCCCTTGTAAAGCGGCGAATGGAAGGACGTGTGCACCATGTTGTCTTCCGCGTCCTTGAACGGCCCATACATCGTCTTGCCGGCAGTCAACTGGAAGGACGGTACCTTCTTGGGATCGGCCGCCAGCTTCTCCGCCAAATGGCAGGACGCGCAACTGATGCCTTCGACAGTGACTTTGCCGGCCATGACCTGGCCGATGATCCGATCCGTATGCTGCGGGAAGAGCGTGACGGCCGGGGCATGGCAGGAGAGACACTGCTGCTTCTTCGCGGCGCTGGGATTGGTCTGAAGCCAGATCCCCATGACGGACCGGAAGATCGCCGACGGCAAGGCCGTCCCATGGAGCAGGGCCGCGTCCACCCGCCCCATCTGTTTGAGGTCCATCGTCATCTCGCGAAGCCCGGCCAACTCCTCGTAATGCCGATCGTGGCACTGGCGGCAGACCTCTGAGCGGACGAATACGCTTTCGATCTCTTCGATCCAGGACTCCTTCTGTGCCTTCTTCTCCTGCCCGACGCCCTCCTGAAAGATAGCAGCGCCGAATCCGACCAAGAGGAAGGCCGCTAACCCCGCTACCCATACTCCGGGTTTCATGCCGGTTCTTTGCCGTGATCCCCCCACAGACGACCCCTGCCTTAATCCGTGATTTTCGGAACAAAATGAAAGTTCATCTGCCCGCCTTGGCCCTGATTCTCAGGATTCGTGGGCTCCCACGTGCCAACAGTGAAATTGCCCTCTTTCAGGACCTCGGTCAGCAGCCGCTCGAAGTCGTCCAGGTTACGGACCGGCTTCTTGTTGATCTCAGCAATGACGGCGTGGACCTTGATCCCCGCCCGCTCCGCAGGGCTGTCGCCGATGATGTCGAAGACCGCAACTCCTTCGGCCGAGCGTAAATTCAGTTCCTTTTTGATGTCTTCGGTCACCGGCCCGACGATGAGCCCGAACTCCTCGGCCATTGCGATCACGTCTTTGTATCGCTTGTCCGACGATTTGTCCGCGGACACGGCGGCGCTTTTCTTGTCGGACGGCGAGTCCGCCGACGCCAGCGCGACGCTAACTATCGAGGCCAGCATCACGGCTCCCACCATTCCGAAGATACGCATTCGCATGCTACCCCTGCTTGGTCTCTTGCGGAATCGGATCGATGATCAACTGGAGCCACGGCGCGATGGCCTTCTGGCCGTTCCGCTCCTTGTTCTCGCCGTTCCAGACCGCAAACGCCACCGTCTGCATGCGGCCTGGTCCGAACACCGCATCGTTGTCCGGATCGCGCGTCTCCATCGGCCGCTTGAAGACCACTCTCCATTGCCCCTGTTCCCAGAGGGCGTTCCCCTGAACGGTCCCCTGCCCGCGCTTGCTCGTCAGCGTGCTGAAGCCCCCTCCGAGGAGATCCTCGACCGACGAGGCCCGACGCGGAATGACCTCGAAGCGCCGCACTTCGCCCTCGGCGCTTTTCGCCTTCCGCTCCGCTTCGCTGGCCTTCCGACGCTCAATGTCGGTCTGCCAGTCGGCCTTCCAATGCCAGATGTTGAGGTAGTGGTCCAGTTGCCCCATACAGAAAAACGCCGGCGCGTCGCCCAGGGGAAACGCCATCGCCGCCCCGTCCCGGAAGGTGCCGGGCGTCAGCCGATCGTTTTTCGTCGGATCCTGCCACTCCAGCAGGAACACCAATTCCTTCCCGTTGTGGAGGGACCGGACCGTCAGGCTTTTGATGGTGGGATCAGGAAGGGTCGGCCTGGTGACGACCTGCCCGCTGAGCGGAAGGACCATCGGGGTCGCTTTGTCCCACTCCGGCGCTTTGGGATCGAAGGGGAGTTCGCCGGAGATGTAATGGGAGCGGATATACAGGCCCTGCGAGCTGACGACCGGTACGCCCAAACCGTACGACCCGAGAACGAGAATGAAGGCTGCCGCAAGAAGAACCCGCCCCATACTCACCTCCACCTCTTGCACTCATAAGGCCTCCCTCGCATGGGAGGACGGCACTAATACAGTTTCAGACGGCGTATCTTGTTCTCGCCCCGCTCGCAGATGTACAGGAACCCATTGGCGTCCAGCGCAAGGCCGGCGGGCGAATTCACGACCGCCTCGACGGCCACGCGGCCATCCCCGTGCTTGATCATCTCCTTGTCCACGGCTTTCACGAACTTGGCCATCCCGCAGCCGCCCATCGCGCCGGAGTCCTTGTACCCGCTATCGCCGATTCCCGCGACCGTCGTGATGACTCCCGTGCCCGCTTCAACGCGCCGCACCCGATGGTTCATCGCGTCCGAGATGTACATATGGCCGGACGGATCGAAGATGACCGCTTCCGGAGCGTTGAGCATGGCCTTGGTGGCCGGTTTGCCATCCCCGTCGTAGCCGTAGAAGCACGCCCCTGCGACCGTGGTGACGATCCCCGTCCGCATGTCGATCTTCCGGATCCGGTTGCTGCCCTTATCCGCTACGCACACATCGTCGTTCGCGTCCACCGTGATGGCGACCGGATCGTGGAACCGCACCGCCGGGCCCGGCTTCCCATCATCCAGATACACGCTCATGTCCATCCCGTCCGGGGAACACTCCGGACGCAGCCACCCATGGTCGTCGCTGAAATCGATCCCGATGGCGTCTCCGGAAAGCACCACCAGGTTTTTGGCGATGAGCGGGCTGTCCCGATCATCGTCTTCTTTCGTCCACGTTCCGGCAAGGGACGTGACCCGCCCGGTCTCCGGGTCGTACATCCGGATGCGGTGGGCCTGGGCGTCCACGATGAACATCCGGTTTCTGGAGTCGAACGCGATCGCGCTCGGATAGGTAAGGTTGACCTCCAGCGCCGGCCCGTCGCCGTTGAACCCGAACTCGCCGGTGCCCGCGACCGTGTCGATGACGCCGGTCTTCATATCAACCCGGCGGACCCGGTTGCTCCCAGAATCGCAGATGTAGAGGTCGCCTTTGGAATCGAACGCCACGCCCAGCGGCAGGTAGAGCCCCGCCTCGGCGGCGGGGCCGCCGTCGCCGCTATAACAGGTTTCGCCGATACCCGCCACGTGGCCGATGATGCCTGTCGCAAGCTCGATGCGGCGCACGCGATCGGA
>JACXTT010002494.1_pt1 | contig 29118 bp, 21 predicted proteins | sample 9270951 | NCBI WGS metagenome assembly JACXTT01 (sample SAMN15532306, study PRJNA645909) | rock metagenome | isolation source: weathered quartz diorite | place: Puerto Rico | collected 2017-06-21 | reverse complement strand
GAGCTGTTAGCCTTTCCTGGGGCTCTCCTTCGGTGTCGCAGTTATGGACCTCAACGGTGAAGGACCTGAAAGGGTGACGGGCCGCAAAACGCCTACCGAGTTCGATGGACGCGTCCTGCAGCCACTCGGATCGGCACAGCGGGATTTCTCGATCGTCCGTCATTGTCGTGTTCAGGCCCAACGAATCACATCACTGGCGGCGGGCCGGTGATGTGAAATATGAAACTGCAGCGGAATCCCGCCCTCCAGTGCATGTGAATGTTAGTCCGAGGTCTCAATCGAAAAACCACCGAAAATAGCCCCCGGGATTGAAGGCAACCACCGCAACCGAAACCGCGACGGTGCTCACCAAGAGAACACAGACCGGCAAAATGTGAAAATCAGGATCACGCCTCCGCAGCACGTAAACCTGATACGCGGCCACCAAGGCAAGGATGGGAAAATCCAGAAACAGAAACTGCGTGAGCGTGAAATGCACCTGGTACGGTGAATACTTCGCCATCGGATACAGAGCCTTTCCCGATCCGTCGTGTGTCCGGAACACGAACCAAGCGAGGAGTGGTAGCCAGATACCGGGAAGCGCTGCTCCAATCCACGCACTTCTTCTTAGGGTCGCAGTGTTCATAAATTCTGAGACTAACAGTATGTTTGGCCTAAAGTGCTGAGTGGAAGGGTGAACTTGGTTCGGCTGAAATTCTCTGTGGAGGAAACTTGATGAGTCTGGCTGATTTTGTCAATGCCGAATGCCCATCGGGCGATGTCTAATAGGGGGAAAGAGATTCAAATATCGCGACGCTGACCCGAGACGAACGGGCATAGTCTTCAGCGTCTTGGCTCAGGGGGTCCCTTGCTCTGCAGGTAGCTGAACAAATCGCGGAGCTCCTGGGGCTTGAGGGGTTTGACTAAATCCTCCGGCATGAGGGAAACAGTCGATTCGCGCATTGAGACAATCTGGTTCTGCGGCAGGACAACTCGTTCGCCAGTGCTGGTGCCGAGCGTCAATGTTCCGCCGGATTGCTCGGCGATCACGCCCGAGAGAACGCGGCCGTCCCGGGTCTCGACTTCATAGGCGAGATATTCCTTGCGAATGGAAGCGCTCGGATCGACGATGCTGCCCAGCAGATACTCGCGGTCGGGGCGGTTGGCGTGGGTCAAGTCCGGCCCTACTTTTCCACCTTCGCCGAACAAAGCATGACAGACGGCGCAGATGCGGGAGAAAACCTCGTGGCCGCGCGCGGGCTCGCCGAGGCCGGCGTTGAGGTCGTTGTTGAGCCGCCGCATCTCCGCCAATTTTTGTTCGGCCGTCCCGCGGCTGACGGTGCCCCAGTGCCTGTGGACGAGGTCATTGAGCTCTTTGTCCTCGTGCAACGCCACAACACGCAACTGTTCGACGGAAAAATCCGCCGCTGGCACGCGGCCGGCGTCCACTTCACGGAGGAGCGCCTGCGCCCATGGCTTGCGGCTGAGCATGACCTGGCGGAGGCGAGCGCGAACGCGCTCGCTCAGCCCGGAATAGGATTTAGGTAGCATGGGCGCAAGTTCCCGTGCGTCAAAGGAGGGCAACGCGTCGAGCGCGGCGAGCTGAAGCGGCTCGGGCGGATTGCAAGCGATTTTGAGCAGGCGTTCCGCGTCCGCCGGGTCGGCCATCTCGCCCAGGAGCCGGACTAGATCCAGGCGGAGCTCGGTTTTGGCGGCAGCATCCTCGACGAGCGCGCGTGCCCGCGCGGTGCCAGCCGGGCGGCCCACACGGGTAGCAACGCGGATGAGCACAGAGTCGGTCGTGTCAGTCTGCCAGAGAGCATCGATCCGTGCGGACAGCGCGCTCGTGACCTGTTCGTAAGAAGCTTTCGCGTTGTTGCTCCGAATTTCTGCGACTTCGGTGTTGGCAAACAGACCGCCGCTGCCAAAAGTCACGGGGCCAGCGGGACGATCGTGAAAGCCTTGCTCGATGGCGGCCAGCAGACGATGGCGAAAGGCAGCACTAGATGCTTCCTCTCCCCCTCCTTCGTCAAGAGCACTACGGAGGGCAGGCCGGCCCTCTCCTCCTGGCTCGCCGCGCTGTGGCGTCGTCGCAGCGGGGGAGGAGCGGGGGTATAACAAAAGGCGCGCGCAAGCGTCGTATGCTGCCGGGGTGCCTTCGGCGATCCAGCGGCGCATCAGCCGCTCCAGAATCACCTCGCGGACGAGGCCGGATTTCCAGGTCGCCGGCGAAGTGACGAGCGCCTCAACCTCCGTCAGCGCGCTCACCGAATGGCGTTCGACCGACCACCAAAGCAGCAGGGGAATGCAGGGATCGCGGCCGTCAATGTCTCGGAGCAGCAAGGCCTCGATGATCGGCAGCGCTTGTTTCGCTGGCAGGCGTTGAGCAGAAGATGCCAGTTGGGCGCGGACTGAGACGTCGGGATCGTTCAGGGCGAGTTCGGCGAAACGCGCGGCGATTATCGGGGACACATTTTTTTCATCGCCCAGCAGCCGGACGCTCCATTTGCGGACGGCGGCGCTGCGATGGTTGAGCGTCTTTGTGGCAAAGCTTTCGTTGAAGCCACCGCTGACATAAAGGGCCCAAAGCCCTTCGAGGGCGAGGTGGCCATCCTTCGTTTCGAGGACCAGTGACCGCAACGGAAAGATGGCTTCGGGATCGCGGCGGTCGGCCAACAGACGCCGGGCCTTGCGCACCAGCCAATCGTTGGGCGAACCGAGCAGGGCGATAAGGTGCGGTGTCGGCAATTTCCGGAGGTCGGGGGCAGGGGCGGGCCTCGTGCCTTTCGCGGAAATTCGATAGACGCGGCCGTTACTGCGGTCCCAGTCCGCATCGGGATCGGGATGGGCGGTGCGCTGGTCGCACCAGTCGGCGACGTACACCGCGCCGTCGGGCGACATGGTGAGATCGGTCGAGGCAAACCATTTGTCGTTGGCTTCGAGCAAGTAACCGCCGTGCGAAGAGGTAAAGGTCGAACCCCAGCGATACATCTCGTGCCATTGGACGCCGTGGCCGAGCAGGTCGCCGCAGATGTAACGGCCCTGGAAGCGGGGCGGCAGGTTGGTGCCCTGGTAGATGATGCCGCCGTCGGTCACGTGGCCGCCGGTGAAGTTCGTGTGCGGGATATGATCGAAGTAACCAAACGCGTACGGGTTGTGCAGTGCTCCATGTTTGCCGAAGCTTTTCCAGTAATATGCGCCTTGCACGCCGTGGAGATGGCGATAGGGGCCGAGGTTCGTGCTGTAAATCAGCTCGCCTTCGGCGTCGAAATCCAGTCCCCAGGAGTTGCCGCCGCCCTCGCAGAAAAGCTCGAACTCGTGCGTGAGCGGATGGTAGCGCCAGATGCCTTGCTGAAATTCGATGCCGCGAATATGCGCCGTGACGGTGCTGCCCTGGCAACCATAGAGCCAGCCGTCCGGGCCCCATGTCAGCGAGTTGGCGACCGAATGCGCGTCCTCCATCCCGAAGCCATCGAGGCAAACGATCGGGTCGCTGTCGGGAACGTCGTCCTGATTGCGATCGGGGTAGAATAGCAGATACGGAACGTTGAGGACGAAGACTCCACCGTGCCCGAAGGCCAGGCCGGTCGCGAGGTTGAGGCCGCTGACGAAATCGTGGGCTTGGTCGGCGCGACCGTCTCCGTCGGTATCTTCGAGTATTGTAATGCGGTCGGCGCCTTTCGGTCCGCGCGGGGGCGGCTCTGGTACGCGTTCGTAGGTCGTGCGCGACCAACGATCCACGGCGGCGCGTTTCAGGCCGGATGGGTTCGGATATTGGATGTATTGCATGACCCAGAGCCGTCCGCGATCGTCGAACTCGATGCAGACCGGCTGCACGATCATCGGTTCGCTTGCGACAAGCTGGACCTGGAGGTCATCAGGCAGCGTCATGTGACCAGGCGCTTTGTCGGGAGGATAGCCCTGGGCGGCGGCGCGGAGGGGAGCGTACAAAAAGGCTATTAGCGGCAGCAATGGAACCAGCAGGTGAATCGAGCGTTTGGCGGGGAGTATGGAGCGCATTCCGCGGAGGTGATTAGCGGTCCCCACCCCGCTTGAGAGGATCCCAATAGCGGGAGTTCACCAGGCCCTTGGCGGCACCGGCGCCAGGATCGACTGGCGGGTTAATAGCCGAATCTTTGCGCGCCTCGGAATGCCCATCGGTAAATACAACCATACCCAGGGCGTGATGCCGGACCTCGTCAACGCCCTCGAAACCCTTGCTGGCGCTGGCGGCTTTGATCATGCAGGCATTGGGCCACCAACAACTGGAGCTCCAGTAACCATCCGCCTTCGGCATGGCGTCGCCAATCAGGAAGTTGTCTGTCGGAGATTTCACCAGGCCGCGCTTGAACCAGGGAGCAGTGTCGAATCTGATTCCCCCGACGGTGACGCTGCCGGACAGATAAGGCCAGAAACAGTTGAAATAGCTGTTGATGCCGTAACCGACTTTGTGGCAGTCGAAAGCCCAATCCCAGCGGACGCCGTTTTCGAGTTGCTGACCTTTAATCGCCGGACAGCGAAAGAGGTTCGACTGGTTGCGGGCGTAGCCGATGACCGCGTTGCCCCACCAATTGGTGAGCGCGGTGGTAGGATTGTCCGGCTCGTTCTGGTTGCGATGAGCCGGGAAGATGTCTCGGTTTTCATCGGTGTAAAACTGGATGAACAACCCGATCTGTTTCAGGTTGTTGAGGCAGGAGACCCGGTCTGCCTTGGCCTTGGCCATGCTCAGCGCCGGCAACAGCATGGCCGCCAGGATCGCAATAATGGCAACGACGACGAGCAGCTCGATCAATGTAAAGGCAGACCGCGGCTGCCCGCGAGTGCGTCGAGTCGTTTTGCGTTTCGGGCTATTCACGAAAAACACGGAGCAATGCTGACGTCATGGGTCGCAGGCCGGTCTGAACCATTATCCGGTCGTTTCTCCTTTAGTCAAAGCGAATGGGACCAATAGGGGCAAATGCGACAATGGGAAGGGAAGGAGGCGCGCTGAACTGCTTTTTCCGGAATTGTCGTTCTATGCGCATTGTTTGCAGTGTGATTTTGCCAGTCATGCGCATCTATTGGGGACCCGATTCGGGCATCGCCGAGCCCCATCCCTCGATACAGTGCGTCCGGCTTGCCGGCGCTTTCGACGGTACGGGGACGCGAAAGCGGGAGCAAGCTCCACGCACTCCAAACGCTTCGCGCGGTCCGGCTGCGGCCGATAGACGTCGATCATAGCGCGCCCTACCCGATTGGCTTCCATCGGGGAGCAGGGCAAAAGTCCCATTAACGGCGGAAGCTAGAGTCCAGTAGCGCCGCGCTTAATTCCGGCTCGAAGTGCGTTCCGCCAGCCAGATCATGTCCTGGTTATTGGGCGAGGGCACATCCAGTTTCAACGAATTGTCATAGCGCGCCGGAGGTTTGGTGCGAGGATCGACCCAGAATCGAATTTCCGCATGGCCGTCCGCGAATGAAATTCCACCCGCGCCACTGTGATAGCTAGCGGGAAAGTCAACAATATAGGCCTGCGAAGGATTTTCCACCATCATGTTGGCGAAGCCTCCCGCGTTGATTCCATCGGGATGCTCATCCAGCAGGACAAAACATTTGGCCGGGCCTGGATTGACGATCGCGCTGGTCTTGTAATAAACCCGGTAGCGTTTGGTGCGGACATTCGCCTGGAAGCCCGCCGGGTCCAGCCAGTCTCCAGGACCAAAGGCCTGGCTCATGCTCATACTGCGCACGCGTGGATAGGTGATTCCACCAATGGTGACTTTGCTCAGGTCGGCCGGGCATTTGTAAACACCCACCTCCTTAAGCACAGAGGCGAATTTCGACCGATTGGGATCTTTCAACGCGGCGGTATTGGTATTGTCGCGATTGCCGGGGTTGAAATCGAGCCAGCCATCCACCCAGGCGGTGGGCTCCACGGGCAACGTGTAACCTGAGGTCGGGACCTGCTCCCGGTTGTCCAGGGCATAAAGGTGCCAAGCCACTTGCAACTGTTTGAGATTGCTCATGCATTGAACGCCCTGGGCCCTGATCTTCGCGCGAGACAACGCAGGCAAAAGCATCGCCGCTAGAATTGCGATGATGGCGATGACGACCAGCAACTCGATCAGGGTGAAAGCTCTTGCACCGACTTTCTTCATGGTCGAGCTGAATGACTCTTACGGCGGGTGGGCTATTACTCGGCGCGCTTGAGCTCAAAATGCCGCAACTTTGGCTTCCGGGCGACATCCATCTGACCCTCGCTCTCCGCGATCTGTGCGTCAAGCCGGGCCAGTTCCATGCTGCGCTGCTTCTCCACGTCGGGAGATTGGGCCCAACCGGGAAATTCGAATAATTGGACACTCCGCCAACGGTTGAAGAACTGGTTGTTCTTCTTAAAGACCAACTCCAACACTTGCTGCGCTTGTTTAGTGATTGCACCCGCCTGGGTGGCCAGATTCAGTCCTTTGGCAAGCTGGTCCGCATCTGCCTTTGTCGCCGGTTCTCCATCGATTTTGATTTCGTAGCTCCCCGGTGGCAAGCCGCTTACTTGCACCTCGTAACGATTAAGATCCTCCAACACTGGCGCAAGTTTTTGGGCTGGTTCCCCTCGCGGGTCAATGGGCATCGGCAGCGCTTCGTCCAGCCGATCGAAACTGACGGTTCCATCCGCCACTTTTAGATTCTCGACAAGACACTGGGTCGCGGTTGCCTTTTTCGATTTGCAATCTACTTCAGCGCGTGAAACGAGAGGGGTCGCGCCCAGGCTCTTAAGAATCGCCCAGGCCATCAAGGTATGTCCCGCAGGACCTGGATGCACCGCATCGCCGCCGCCAATGAATGCCGTGGGATTGCTGGCCCGCTCCCGCAGCATAATGGCCATATACGGATCGAACTGGTCCACGAAAGTTGCTTCCTCTTTCGAACAAATATCTTTAAGGCCATCAGAGAACTTTCGCAATGATTGGTTCCGCGCGTCCTTATCGGGGTCGGCCCTCTTTTCCTCGATCGGCTGCGGAGTGAGAAACGCCAAACGGGCCCCCTGCCCTTTCAGTACCTTGGCAATTTCCGTCTGGCTCCGCACATAAGCGCGAAAGATGTCCTCCCGGAACGGCTGATAGGAATGGTCGTTCATGCCGAATTTAACGGTGACCACGGTTGGTTGAAGCGGCAGCACGTCTCGATTCAGGCCGCGTCCAACCGAATCCTCGACCATTCTCCGCTGCTCGGCTTCATCGGCTGCGAAGAGCGCCTTCTCGTCCGGATGAGCGCGCTGACGCAGCCACGAGGTGTCACCGCCCCAGCCGACGTTGCGAAATGACAACTTCCAGTTCGGATGCCGCGTCAACGCGTACGCCTCGATGTAGGTCGTGTACAGTCGTTGCTCGGTGATGCTGTCGCCGAGGAACACCACTCTGTCTCCGTCTTGAATCAAAAAATCTCCGGCCATGGCGGACATCGCCAGGCCGAGGGAAATGGTGAGCAGGAACACAAATCGAAGGCGCGCAGGTTTCATAAGTGCCCCACCTTACAACGGAATGGGAGCAGAGAGCAAATCGTCATCGCTCGCTCAGACGCATCTCGACACCGCCACCGCCGGGTCAGACTTTCCGAACGTGGCCTGTCACGCCGTAGCTGCTTTCGAGCGAAGGGGGAAGTTCCCGTTCAGAGGACGACAAAACGGAAAATGAAGGAATTCCGTTACGCAGTTCTTGTCGCTCTCGAGCCTGCGAGCTTCCGATTCAGAATCGGGATTGACCGCGCGGGCTTAATAAGTGTTAGACCGCGTGCGTGGACTAGCGAACGAGCAGGTCCAGTTGGCGCACATCCAGACCGATCTTGCGATAATAGTTCCGACATAGCTCAAGCAGTGTGAATCCATCCTCGTATGCGGCGAAGCCACCATCGGTCGCCTTGTCCAAATAGATCAGGCCGCCCTCGACGATGAAGAGGATCAGCGCCGGTTCTGGCGAGTCGTCGGTGATGACCAGCGTGTGAGCCTCGCCGGCCGGTTCGTAAATGAACGTCCCGGGCTTGGCGACCCAGTCATGCTCCACGTACCGCCAGTGACCACGCATCGTATATCCACGCACGGTGCCCACGTGGTAGTGGACGCCAAGCTTGGCACCCGGCAGAGCTTTCAGAACGACACTGAACCCTCCCGAGGTGACGTTAAAGCAACAGGGCTGGATCCAGACTCCTTCGGCGTACGGAACCCAGCGGCGATTGTCCTCGACGTTGATGTTGGCCACGAAATGTTCGCGGCTGCGTTGATTCGCATCGAGGCCGTCAGTGAGACTGTTGAAGGCTGTGATAGGCATGTGTGTCCTCCTTTTGTAAGTCAACTCGAAGCGGTCTAGCGCTGCCACGACGGGCCACTGGCACCCTACTGCAATCAAGATCATCTCCCGGCATAGGCTGCCGCGTCTTGTTATCAAGATCGCTCACGACAGCTTTCTGAGGGCCTCCGCAAGCGCGGTCGTGGCGGACTTGTCCAAGATGATTTCCGCGTCGCCGTTCTTCTCGGTTGACGCGACCACGGAGACCCGGTCTCCGCAATCGTAAACCAAATTGAAGCCCGCATCGTTGTCAACGCCGGCGCCTTCAACTTTGATTACACGCTCACGCTTGTTCATGACCGGCTTTCAGATACCACTCGGCCTGAGTGGCGCGGGGCCGAAGGCGCTGAAATGCAAGCAGGACTGGCCACACTGCGTCCACTCCAGGCCGTTTGTTCGACCAAGGCCTCATGGCAAATTGATAGCCCACCCGAAAAACCCGAGGCAGCGAAGAACTCCATAGAGTGAAACTAGCGCGACAAGTACCGCAATTACTCTCGGAAAGCCTCGTAGTGTGATTATCAGCGAAAGCCCGCAGTACGCTCCACAGAGACCGGCTACGAACACAACCGCTCCGCCGGCAAGAAAGACCCCAGACATCCAATCGTAATCGTAAAGTGGGACAAAATGCGACAGGAAGCTAGCGAGACCCATCGCTAAAATCACAACTGCAGCCCAAACTCCAACTTGGAGCTTTCGGGGATAAACTGCTGGGGCGTCGGCGGTGTTCATGTCGTCGAACGTCCAGAGCTCAGGCACGCGGGACCAAAACGCGTGAACCGCGAAGCGGAACTGAGAGCGCCATCCAGCGTTGCCTGCAGCGCTTTTTTGTTAGACGTTCGTCTTTTCACGTCTTGGCAAAGACAATAGCAAAAGTCCCATGACCGAGGTGCTCAATAAAGTAATGCGAAACCACAGCGGGCAATGCGACTCGTAAATCTCGGTGGAAGCAGTCACAGAACCGAAAGAATGCGTCTCTGACTTCAGCAGTGGCCCTTGCCAACACTCCTGACCATGATATTGCAAAACAACTGACGACTGACGCTCCAACAAGCGCAACTCCAATCCATCTGCGTGTAGAAGTCTTCATGCACTCTGACGACGCCGGACTATTTGATTGCATTTAGGATTTGCAAGCTAAGTTGATAGGATGCGAAAAACATTGCATCGGGAGGCGATTCCATTACTGACTTTGTAAGTATCTGCAAGAGAAGCTCGGAGGTCAATCTGGGACAACCGCTTCATCCTCGCTTGTCTCCCTTCCGAGAGGGTGTCTGGTAGTGCTCAACCCCAGATTCAGGGCGGCCTAGGGATGAGGAGTCCGCTGGATTGCCTTTGAGCACTAAATGAGGCTAGTCCGGTCGTTTTGGGCCGGCGCCTTTTTTGGCCGCGCCGGCTCTCGGCGGGCCCCACTTAGGTTCGACGAGTTCGGCGTTCCACTTTTCCCAGACCGCGCACATTTCTTTCAGTTTTTCGGGGTTCTCACCGGCGAGGTTGTGTGTCTCGCCAATGTCGTTCTTGAGGTTGTAGAGCTGGGCGCCGGCGGTCGTGGCTTTGCCGGCGAGTTCGCCGGGTTCGGTGCCGCCTCCCGGAGCTTTCACCAGCTTCCAGTCGCCCATGCGCAGGGCGATCTGCTGGCCAAAGCGCCAGTAGAGCGCATCATGAGGAACTCCCTGCTTGTCACCGGTGAGATGGGGCAGCAGGTTAACGCCGTCGAGATGCCATTCCGGTTTGGCGGTCACGTCGGCGGCGGCCAGGGCGGTCGGCAGAACGTCGAGCTGGATCACCGGGCGGTCGTCCACCTTCCCAGCCGGCAAGTGGCCTTTCCATTGAACGATCCACGGTACGCGGATACCGCCCTCCCAGGTCTGCGCCTTGAAGCCGCGCAACGGGCCGTTGCCGGACGTGGTCACTCGAGTGGGGCCGCCGTTGTCGCTGATGAAGAAGATCAAAGTATCCTCTTCGAGGTGATGTTCGCGGAGCTTTTGCAGCACGGCGCCGACCGCATCGTCCATGGCCGAGAGCATAGCGGCGAAGGTGCGGCGTTTCTGGTCCTCGATGTTCTGAAAACGTGACACGTATTTGGCGGTAGATTCGAGCGGGGCATGAACGGCATTGAAAGGAAGATAGCAGAGCCAGGGCTGGTCGCGGTGCTTTTCAATGAACTGGACTGCTTCGCGTCCGAAAGCTTCGGTGGTGTAATCAACGTTGTTCACGCGATTAGTGCCGCGGAGGATGGGATTGTGTTTGTCGGCCGCGGCGTCCAGATAATCATGCGCGCCGCCCAGGAACCCAAAGTATTCATCGAAGCCGCGCTTGAGCGGATGGAACTGCGGCAAATAGCCCAAATGCGATTTACCAAACCAGCCGGTGGCGTAGCCGATTTCCTTGAAATGATCGCCCATGGTTTTTTCTTTCAGCGAGAGGCCGAAAACTTCTGAAGCCGATTGGGCGGGGCCGGGATTGAATTCATGGCCATAGCGCTGCTGATAGCGACCGGTCATCAGGGCTGCGCGCGTGGGACTGCAGTACGGACCGCTGACGTAGCCGCTCGTGAACCGGATTCCTGCTTTGGCGAGAGAGTCAATGCTCGGCGTGGGGACTTGCGGGTTGCCCTGACAGCTCAGTTCACCGTAGCCGAGGTCATCGGCGACAATGATGAGGATGTTTGGCTTGCGTTCCGCGGCGTTCAGAGTGGGCACCGCGAGAACAAAAGTTGCGAAAAGGAAAGTGTGGATTGTCAGGTTGATTGAGAGCGGGAGTCGGTAGCGCATACGCTGCAACAGACGCATGAGAGAGCGTCGAGGTTTCCGAAATTGCGGCCCGCGCCTCGGCAACAGATCCACTTGATCGCGCTTCGGCAGGCCGCTAGCGTTGCGCTGGATGATCTCCGCGCTCGGATTCGCCCAGGCGTGATAAACGGGAGCATCGCGGCCGCGCTGATGAGAAAATACCTACATGTCGTTAATATTGGGATCCAGAACAATCTGACGTATCGGTTCAATTTTCTGGCCCGGACACTGTTCGGCCTGATTCCCTTGCTGGCCATACTCTTCGTCTGGCGGACGATCTATGAAGGCAAAGGCGCCGGCGCGACGGTCGGGGTGTATTCGCTGGCTGAAATGATTTCATATTATCTCGTCGTGACGGTCGTGGACGCACTGACCGCGGTCAATGAGGACGACTGGCAAATCGCCGCAGACATCAAGGACGGAAACGTCAGCCAGTTTCTGCTGAAGCCGATTGACTATCTGTACTATCGGCTCTGTCTGTTCTGTTCCGGCCGGCTGACGTATCTTGCAGTGGCGGCCTTGCCTCTGGTGCTGTTTATCCTCTATTTCCGCAAGTATTTCGTCCTGCCACCCGATTGGGCGACGCTGGGATATTTCCTTGTCTCGACGCTCCTGACCGCTCTGCTCCAATTCTTCAGTTCATACACGATGGCGATGCTGGCGTTTTGGGTGCTCGAGGTCTCGACATTTATTTTCATTCTGTTCGCATTTGAATACGTTGCCAGCGGGCATATGTTCCCCCTCGACATTCTGCCGCCCGGGCTCGAACGTGTCCTGGCCTTCACGCCGTTTCCTTACCAACTTTACTTCCCGGTTAGCATTTATATGGGAAAAACGGTTGGAATCGAACTGGGTCGCGGTCTATTGATCCAAGCGTGCTGGGTGGTGGCGGCGTATGGGCTCGCGCGGTTCGCCTGGAAGCGCGGGATCAAAAAGTACTCCGCGGTGGGCGGCTAAAAATCGCCATGTTCAAGCGTTACGCCAGCATCTACGCCGCGCTCTGGAAAAACTCCGTCGCGCGGGAAATGAGCTTCAAGAGCAACTTCTTGCTCTGGATCTTTGTCGAATTACTCTGGTTCGGACTGCAAATCAGCTTTATCGGCGTTTTGTATCTGCACACGGATCACATCGGCACGTGGTCAAAATGGCAGGTGGTAATGCTCATTGGCGCGAGCCATTTCATTCAACAGATCTTCCAGGCCTTTTTCATCATCAATTGCTCGAACCTTTCCGAACTGATCCGCACGGGCAAACTGGATTTTCTTTTGCTTCTGCCGGCCAACACGCGATTTCTCGTTTCACTCCGCCAGGTGGATCTGGGTGGATTTGTCAATGCGACGTTGGCGCTCGCGGTGATGGCGTACGCGGCACGCCAAATGCACTTCGTGCCCGGTCCCGCGCAGGTGGTGGGGTTTTTCGTGGTCTGCGCCGCGGGGATCCTAATCCACTACTCGCTCATGCTGCTGCTGGCCAGTATCAGTTTCTGGACGGTTCGAGCGCAGGGAATGGTCTGGGGCTATTACAATCTATTCCAGATCGCGCGCATGCCGGATGAGGCCTTTCGCGGCCTGTTCAAAGCGCTCTTTACCTTCGCCATTCCGATGCTGCTCGTGTCCAATGTGCCCGTTCGTCTCCTGGTTAACAAGGTGAGCTGGGGTTATCCTTCGTTGCTGCTCCTGGCGATGAGTGTGGTTTGCTTTTTCCTTTCTGAATGGGGCTGGCGCACCTCCATCCGTCGTTACACCAGCGCTAGTTCATGAAAACATCCGGTTTGTTGAACAGCATGTCGGGTGGCGCTACGCGGAAGGCTTCTAGGGCAACAGGTCTCCTCGCGATGATTGCGATGACGGCTCTCCTCAGCTCGCCTGCGGCGGAGATTTCTTTAGCGCCCAAGACCGGTCAACGCTACGCTCTCGTTCCCGGAGTCGTCATCGACTGCAGCCCTGCCTCGACACGCGCTTATATCGGATCGCCCAGCATCGCGGTTTTGCCCAACGGTGATTACGTCGCCTCCCATGACTTCTTCGGCCCGGGAAGTTCCAACAATCGCACGGCCGTATTCCGCTCCGGCGACCGCGGAAAGTTATGGAAAAAGGTAGCCGAAATCGAAGGGCAATGGTGGTCCACGCTGTTCGTGCATCGGGCGGCGCTCTATCTTCTGGGCACATCCAGGGAATACGGCGACGTCGTCATCCGCCGGTCCCGGGACGAGGGCGAGACCTGGACCACGCCGACGAATCAAGCCACCGGCCGGCTGCGCGACGACGGCCAGTATCATTGCGCACCAACGCCGCTCCTCGAACATCGAGGCCGCCTCTGGCGCGGCATCGAGCGGCGCGAGCCGCCGACAGGGTGGGGAGTCAATTTCCGCGCTGGGATGATGTCCGCGAGAGTGGATGCAGATTTGATCGATAGCGCCAGTTGGACGTTCAGCAATTTTCTCCCTGGCGACACGAATTGGCTTGGTGGTGGCTTTGGAGGATGGCTCGAAGGCAATGCGGTCGCGACTCGGGACGGGAGGCTTCTCGACATCTTGCGTGTGGACACTCCGGGTTGTCCAGAAAAGGCCGCGCTCGTCCAAATCAGTTCAGATGGCCGTGTGGCCGTGTTAGATACACCGCAGAGATTTATCGATTTTCCAGGCGGCGCGAAGAAATTTACTATCCGCTATGACGCGGCCAGCGAGCACTATTGGTCTCTGGCTACGGTGACCGAATCGCTTCCTCGAGGCAGTGCCGCCGTGAAACGACCAGCGGGGATTCGGAACACTCTGGCGCTAACCTGCTCCTCTGATCTGATTCGTTGGGAAGTGCGCAGGATTTTATTGCACCATCCGGACACGTTGAGCCATGGCTTCCAATATGTTGATTGGCTGTTCGATGGGGACGATCTCATTGCGGTTTGCCGCACGGCGTTTGATGACCAGGGGGGACAGCGCGCACAATTTCCACGACGCCAATTTCCTCACCTTCCACCGGTTTGCCAAATTCCGCTTCCGGAAGCCAGACGACTCCAAACGTTCAGAATCAAATCAGGACTGACGCGCCGTCTGTGCTTCCACCCAGAGCGGACTGCCCCTTTACCCGACTAGTTATCCTTGATCTTGGAAGTCGTGCGCTCCATCACCCACACAACATCGTAACTATTGCGCTGAGAACGGGTGCTGACATTTTGAGAGTAGGTCGTCGGTATCGCCACTGTTGCAGCGTCACGCCATTTATGGATTTCGGAATGGCCATCCGCAAAGGCGAATCCGCACGCCCCACCGTGATAATTGGCGGGAGTATCCTGCCAAACGGTATTCGGGTACGGACTGTCCATGGCTGTCGCGAATGCGGCATCGTTGATGCTGTCCGGATTTTCGTCAACCAAGACCCAGACGTTCACCGGCTGAGGCTTGGTTATGTCCGAAGTTTTCTTGAAGATCCTCCAGGGCGGAGAGCTCCAATGTTCGCTTGTATAAGTTCTGAACGCCTGGCTCATCGAGATGCTCCGCACCCGAGGGTCACCCTTCCGGCCGAGGCTTCGGCTCAAGTCGGCCGGGCATTTATACACACCTACGTTTTTGACGTATGGTCCTAATAGCCCGTCTCGCAGGTAAATAACATTCGTGTTGTCCGGATGACCATCGTAACCTAGGCCTCCTCGAACCCAATCGACATCGTTCGCAATGCCACCATTGGGTAAGCTGACTGCAACCTTTGACTGGTTGTCATCCGCGTACATCAGCCAGCCGAGCCCCAGTTGTTTCTCATTGCTCATGCACTGCACAGCTTGGGCCTTCAGCCTCGCCCTCGACAGGGCCGGCAGAAGCAGCGCCGCCAAAATTGCAATAATGGCGATAACCACCAGCAATTCGATCAATGTGAAAGCCGACCTGCACCAGTGGAACCCGCGCGCTGCAACCTGATCTTTTCTAATTTTCATGGGTAATTTATCGGAGCACGGATGACATATCATCCACGAATTATGAATACTCGTTTTGCCGTTATGTGTCAAGGGGTTGCGAAGCATTTGTTTTGTGGAGGTTTTCGTGGATTTTTGGCGCTTGACTCCCCAGGGCAAAAACCCTAAAGTCCGATAGAACGGTACATTGCTGGTTCGCCAGTGCGCCAAAGTCGGAAGACCCTAATCTGCCGACTTTTTTGTTCCCCTGTAGGGGTTTGCCGTCGAGAAGAATGAACGCGGATTTTTTAGCGGTTTTGGAATTCTGGGAACGAGAAAAGGGCATCAATCGTGATGTCCTGGTGGCGGCCGTACACGAGGCGTTGCTCTCGGCGGCCAAGAAGGCCGTCGGTCCCGCCCGCGAATTGCGTGTGGTCATCGATCAAAAGAGCGGTGACATCAAGGCCTTTGCCAAGTTAATCGTCTCCGACAGGGTCATTTCGAAGCATGACCAAATCTCGGTGTTCGACGGACGCCGAATCAAGGCCGACGCTCAGGTGGGGGAGGAGCTGGAGGTGGAGGTCACACCAGTCGGCTTCGGACGCATTGCTGCCCAATACGCGAAACAGGCACTCATGCAGCATCTTCGCCGGGCGGAAAAGCAGCTAATTTTCACTGAGTTCAAAGATCGGGTAGGCGATATCATCAGTGGAACTGTCCGGCGTTTCGAACGCTCGGACGTAATTGTGGACCTGGTGAAGTACGAAGCCCTGCTCCCCAACCGCGAGCGCGTGCCCACCGAGGAGTACCAGGTGGGCGAGCGCATTCGTTGCTATGTCAAGGCCGTCGAGCAAGGTCCGCATGGCCCCGAGATAATATTGTCCCGCGCTGATCCGCGTTTCGTCATTAAACTTTTCCAGCTCGAAGTGTCCGAAATTAACGACGGCACGATTGAAATCAAAGGAATCGCCCGTGAACCGGGTTTCCGGACAAAGCTGGCCGTATGGACGCGCGACGAAAAGGTGGATCCCGTTGGGGCCTGTGTCGGGTTGCGAGGACAACGGGTCAAAAACATTGTGCGGGAACTGAATAATGAGAAAGTGGACATTATCCGCTGGGATCCGAATATCAGGACGTTTATAACCAATGCCCTGGCGCCGGCCAAACTGAAAGCGTTTGAAATCGATGAGCCCAATAAACGGTCCAAAATCATCGTTAGTGAGGACCAGCTTTCATTGGCGATCGGCAAGCGCGGCCAGAACGCCCGGCTGACGTCAAAGCTGACCGGTTGGCAGGTGGACATTGAACCGGAAATCGTCGTGACCAAGGGATTCGAAGAGAAAGTCGCCGAAGCTGTCGAGTCGCTGGCTGCCATCGAAGGCATCTCCCGAGAACAGGCCGACGTGCTCGTGCATCATGGCTTAACGCGTCTTGAGGACTTGCTGCAGGCCGACGTGAGCGACCTGGCGGGAATCCCGCAGCTCGGGGATCAGGCGGCGGCGATACTGGAGGCAGCGCGAGCTGAGGTGTCCCGGCGGACTCTCAAAGTCGGTGAAGCTCCTGTTTCTGGTTAATTGGATTGAGTTCATGCGAGTGACGAAAGAAAGAGCCGCATGTTAGGATCGAGTCTATGAAGGCTTGCGGCCAAAGCAGACCCGATGCGCTAGAGAAATATGCCCGTTCGTATTTACGACATTTCAAAGAAGCTCGGCTTGGAGAACAAGGAAGTTCTCTCCAAGGCGAAGCAACTTGGCCTGGTCGCCGCGCGGGTCGCCTCCAGTTCGTTGGATAAAATCACTGCGGAGTATCTCGAACAACAACTCATTCTCGACCATCCGCACCTGGCAGCACCGTCGCCAGCACCAACCGCCCCTCCCTTAGCAGCTCCTGAGGCTGTCCTTGTCGTTAGCAGCCCACCGCCACCACCCGCAACGCTTCCAACCACGGCGACCGTAACGGTGACAGGGTTGGTTGAACCGAAATCGCCGCCGGAGGAAATTGCCACCCAGGAACTGCATGGGCCGGCCCCAGTGCTCACCCAGGCACCTCCTCAGGAGGCCGTAATCCAGTCTCCTCCGCCACCACCGCCACCCCCGATTGGACCAAAAGTCGGCGATAAAGTCGGATTTATTCACCTTCCACCCAAGCCGGGCCCGAAACCTCCCGAAAGAATTGCTCCGGTCAAAATTCCTGCGCGTCCCCTGGAACCGAGGAAAACCGATTTCACGAAGCGTGGGGACATTCGGGGCGTTCGCGGCGCTCCTTCGGCGCCAGCCGGCCCTTCCGTGCCCGCGACCAGGCTCCCGGCACAAAAAGGCTCTGCCGTTCAGAAGCAGGCGGAACCTGCCGCGGCTCAGCCAAAGATCGTACTCCCTCCCGATGCGAGAATCATTTCGATCAAACCGCCAATCGCCGTCCGGGAATTGGCCGAGCAACTCAAACAAAAACCGTTCAAAATCATCGCCGATTTGATGGAGACCGGCGTTTTCGCGAACGTGAACCAGGCAATTGACGAATCGGTTGCCCAAAGGATCTGCGCCAAATATGGCTGCCGCTTCGAGTTGGAAAAGCGCGAGCGGGGCAGCGGTCTTGTCCACGCCCCGGTCCGAAAACTCGAGCTGGATGTCGAGGATAAACCCGAGCACCTGGTGCTGCGCCCGCCCGTCGTCACCATCATGGGTCATGTTGACCATGGCAAGACGACGTTGCTGGACGTGATACGGAAATCGAATGTCGCGGCCGGCGAAGCAGGCGGTATTACGCAACACATTGGCGCTTATACCATTTCCTTTCCTCATCCCGAACGGAAGGGCCAACTGGCCCAGATTACATTCCTGGACACCCCGGGACATGCGGCTTTCAGCTCAATGCGCGCCCGCGGCGCCAATGTAACCGACCTGGTGGTTCTGGTCGTCGCCGCCAACGATGGCGTCATGCCCCAAACGCTCGAGGCACTGAGCCACGCGCGCGCGGCCAAAGTGCCGATTTTGGTGGCGGTGAACAAAATGGACCACCCAAACGCTAATTCGCTGAAGGTCCGTCAGCAGTTGCAGGACAAAGGCCTGGTGCCGGACGACTGGGGCGGCGACACGATCTTCGTGGATGTTTCCGCCCTGACCAAGCAGGGCGTGGACAAACTCATCGAGATGATTTTGCTCCAGGCGGATCTGCTCGAGCTTAAAGCCAACCCGAATCGCCGCGCGAAAGGCAACGTGATCGAGTCGGGTCTGGAACCCGGCGGTCCAACCGCCACGGTGCTGGTGCGCAAAGGCACGCTGCGGGTCGGCGAAGTCATTATTTGCGGCCAGTACTATGGGCGCGTCCGGGCGCTGATTAATGAGGAAGGCAAGCGGCTGAAGGAGGCGGGACCGTCGGTCGCGGTGAAGGTGCTTGGCCTGAACGGCGTGCCGGAGGCCGGGCTGGAATTCAGTGTGGTGGAAGATGAGAAGGCCGCGCGCGAGCTGGCCCAACAACGCGGCCAGGAGGCCAAAGCGCTCGGCCAGGAGGCCAACCGCAGCAAAGTCACGCTCGAGAATCTCTTCGCCCAGCTTGCTTCCAGCAATACCAAGGTGCTCAAGGTCGTGGTCAAGGCCGACACCCAGGGATCGGTCGAAGCGATCGTGGAGGCGCTCAAAAAAATCGAATCGGAAAAAGTCCTGCTCGAGATCATTCACAGCGCTGTCGGCACGATCACCGAGTCGGATGTCGCTTTGGCCTCCGCGTCCGATGCCGTTATTCTCGGCTTTCACACGCGCGTGGATAGCGGCGTGGCCGACAACGCCAAGCATGAGGGCGTGCAGATCAAACTCTATGCGATCATTTATGAGTTAATCGATGAGGTCAAAGAGGGGATGGCAGGCTTGCTCGACCCGCTCCTCAAGGACACCGTCGTTGGGTCGGCTGAAGTCCGCAAGATTTTCGCATTGTCTAAAGGCGCGCCTGTGGCCGGTTGCATGGTCAGCAGCGGCCGCATTGTCAAAGGAAAAGTGCGCGTGCGCCGGCGCAAGGAGATTATTTATGAAGGTATCACTCAATCGCTTCGCCGATTCCAGGATGAAGTCAATGAAGTGCGCGCCGGCATGGAATGCGGCATTCGGATTGAAGGCTTCAGCGATTATCAAGTCGGGGATGCGATCGAATGTTACACCATGGAAAAGGTGGCGCAAAAACTGTGACACCCCAGGTCGCCAGGTTCTATGGTGGCAGAGTGGCAGGGTTGGCACGTTGATTTGATAACGAGATTTCGGCCGGGTCACCCTGCGCCCATAAACCAGACAACACCGTGATTGAGCTATGCCTTCCCTCCGAATGCAACGCGTCGGTGAGCTCTTGAAGCGGGCGATCGGTGAAGTCATTCGCCGCGAGTTTCCCGTGGGTGAGGCCGGATTGATCTCGGTCAACGACGTAGACGTCGCCGGGGACTTACATTCCGCGCTCGTGTTCGTCAGCATTCTGGGCACTGCCGAGCAACAGAAGCGCGGCTTTGAACTTCTCGTCCGCCATCGCAAACGGATCCAGGGTCTGGTGGCACGGTCGGTGGTTCTGAAATACACGCCCACGATTCGATTTTTTATGGATGATTCGGTGGTGCGCGGCAATCGCGTGCTCGAGATTATCGCCGACCTGGAAAGATCCGCCGAGGGCGCTCCCGAAGGAAGTCCTTAGCGCGCGGGTGAAACCACATCCAAAAATCATCGACCGCATCCTGGATGCGCTCCGGGAGAGCCGCACGGTCTGTGTGGCCGGTCATATTCGTCCGGACGGCGACTGCGTTGGCTCCCAGTTGGGTTTCGCGCTCGCCCTGCGCCAGGAAGGCAAGAAAGTGGTCTGCTGGAACGAGGATCCCATGCCGCAAAAATACGATTTCCTCGATCCCGACGGGATTTTTCAAAAGCCGAAACCGGGCCTAAAGTTCGACTGCGTCATCGCTCTCGATTGCGCAAGCTTCGACCGTCTGGGCGAAGTAGGGAGGCGGATCGGCCGGCGCAAGCTCCTCATAAACATCGACCATCATGAGAGCAACACCCGCTATGGCGATATTAACTGGGTCTCGCCGCGGGAGCCGTCCGCGGGCGAACTCATCTTCCGCCTGCTGCGGGCCGCCCGCTGGCCTATCACCAGACCGATCGCAGACTGCCTCTTTACGGCCGTCTCGACCGATACGGGCTCCTTCCAATACCCCAGCACTCGTCCGGCGACGTACCATGTGGCCGGCGAACTGGTCCGGCGTGGCGCGGACCTGGCGAAAATCTGCGATGAGGTTTATCAATCCTACCCGCTCTCCCGGGCGCGCCTGCTCAAACACATCTACAGTCACTTCCACCTTACGCACGAGGACCGGATCGCTTATTTCTGGCTGAAGCAAGCCGACTACGCCCGCACGGGCGCCCGGAGCAGTGATTCGGAGGGTCTCATCGATCATATCCGCGCGATTGCTCCCGTGGTGGTTGCCTGTGTGTTCGAGGAAATGGAACCTGAATTGACGCGGATCAGCCTGCGCTCGAAAAGCGAACGGGTGAACGTCAACGAAATCGCCGCTGAATTTGGCGGTGGCGGCCATCCCGCTGCGGCCGGCGCGCGCGTTCCGGGACGGCCGCTGTCGGTGCAACGAAAAGTCATCGCCGCGATCAAGAGGGCAATCAACTCTAGCCGCTCCTAAGGAAGGCGAGTGAGTGGGTAGGTGGGTGAGGGCGTGGGTCAGGCTAACGGGCAGTTTCTAGGTTGTAGGAGCCGACGTAAGGAGGCTCTGATCCCCGCCGAAAGTCGCTGAGATTTGAGCCTCCTTACGTCGGCTCCTACAATGAAGCGGCATTTTCCAGAGCACTCTGAAGCAGCAGGCTTTGGATCTGCTCATAGGTTTGCACTACATGGTTTGCGGCTCCCAATTCCTCCGCTGGATATGTGTTGGTGATGGCGATGACGCGCATGCCCGCGGCCAAACCGGCGGCCACACCCGGTTTCGAGTCTTCGATGACCCAACAGTCCGCAGGCGTGACTGCAAGTAACTCCCCTGCGCGCAAAAAGATATCCGGCGCCGGCTTGCCACGGGGAGCATCGGCGCTGCTCACGACTGCCTGGAAAAAGCGCTGCAGGCCGGTCAGGCAAACGACTTCCTCGACCACCGCCCGCTCTGATCCTGAAGCGACGGCCAACCTGTAACTTCCGGCCAGATTCTCAACCAGCTCCGGCAAGCCTTCGAAGACTGGCTTCTCGCGGCGAAGGAGATCGAGCACGCGTTCTCGTTTCATCGCCAACAGCTCCTCGATGGTTTGTTTCGGTTTGTAGCGGGCCAGAAAATCCAACCAGATTTCCCGATCGGCCCGGCCAATGTAATCGCTGAAACGTAAGCCGTGACCATCGCCAAAACCGATTTCCCTCAGGACATCCAGAAAGGCGCGTTCGTGGCGCGGTTCGCTATCCACGATCACGCCGTCCATGTCGAAGATGACCGCCTTCATCCTCAGACAGTCGTCTCTGCGAGCTTGAGCAATCTATGAAACTGATTCTCGGCGAGCGGCGAGACCGACAGCCGCGAGTTCCTGACCAGAGCAATATGATTCAAGACTTTGTCCTCCTTTATGGCTCTGAGACTGACAGGCCGCGTCAACGCCTTCACCGGGGACAAATCGACGCACGACCAGTCTCCTTCCCTCGCGGTGGGGTCCGCATAGGCGCTTTTGGTTACTCGCGCGATGCCCACGGCCTGCTTTTCTTCACCGGAATGGTAGTATAGCACCAGGTCATTGCGTTTCATCGCGCACAAATTGTTCCGGGCTTGATAATTCCGCACCCCGGTCCAAGCCGTAGCGCCGTCCTTGACGAAAGTCGTCCAGGAGTATGACTCGGGTTCCTGTTTTACTATCCAGTAATTCACGCGTTGAATACTGATTTGTGACTGCGGATTAGTCACGCCCGTTCTAATTGGAGCGCTTCTTGACACCGCGTCGATCGGAAGTGTTGGACGAGGAGGGCGCCCGTCCCCGGGCGCAGAAATGCACGCACGCGGGCTGGCGTTGGAACTCTCAAACACGCTTGCACGGTCAGGGCTTGCTGCGTCCGGTGACGGACGCGCTCCCGTACTGTCAACATGCGCGCCTGGAGCTGGCGCGATCGGATTCAACTATTCACCTTTTGGCATTCAAGATAGCTTGTGGCGATGGACTTGTCGGAAAATATCACGTCAGTTCAAAGGCGGATTATGGCTGCGTGTGACCGGGCCGGTCGCAAACCCAATGAAGTCACGCTGGTGGCCGTGACGAAAAGCCAGCCGCCGGAGATAGTGAGCGAAGCAGCCCGGCTGGGGTTGAGACTTTTCGGCGAAAACAAGATCCAGGAGGCCAAGGCCAAGATTCCTCTCTGCTCGGGCCGATTGAGGTGGCATTTCATCGGGCATCTGCAAACCAACAAGGCGCGCGATGCAGTCGAGTTATTTGAAATGGTTCAAAGCGTCGATAGCCTTCACCTGGCGGAAGAGCTCAACAAACGCGCCGAGCAAGCCGCCAGACACCTGCCCATCCTGCTCGAGGTCAACATCGTCGGCGAAGCCAGCAAATTCGGCTATCGCCCGGAAAAACTCCAGGGCGAGCTCGATCAGCTTAATGCCCTGCCGCGGCTGGAAATCCACGGACTTATGACCGTGCCGCCCTGGACGACGGATCCGGAAAATGTCCGGCCAATATTTCGCCAGATGCGTGAGCTCAAAGAGGATTGTGAGCAAAAGTTAGGCGCTCCCCTGCCCCATTTGAGCATGGGCATGACGAGTGATTTCGAAGTCGCTATCGAAGAAGGGGCGACGATGGTGCGGATAGGAACGGCGCTGTTTGGGGAGAGGAGGAAAGCGAGAGTCGGTGGGTGAGTGGCTGAGAAAGCCGCTCGCTCACGCCGTCTTTCTGTAGCTGGCCACTACCCAATCGCTCAGCGCCTTGTCGGGCAGCTCCACGGCGTCCTCATCGATCACAAACTCCTGCTGTCCCGAGTTCTGCGCAATCAACTTCAGGCCGAACTGAAAATCTTTGAACCGTTTTGCGCAAAGCTCGCGCACTGATTGTCCTTTCTCGAGTGCTTCTTGCACAAGCCGGCCAGCAGCCGCTTCGGTAAATCGGATTTTCAATCCATGGTTTTCTGCAAAACGCCGCGCGAACTCATCCACCAATTGCCGAGCTACGATTCGCTCCTCCTGCTTCGGATCGGCCAGAATCTTCTTCAGTTCGGCCTCCGGATTGTCCACGAGCTCGGCCGTCACGACGAACCGTTTCACCTCGGTCGAGGGCAGCTCGAATTTAATGTCACGGAATACGCATTCGCAAACCGTCATCAGGCCGCGCGCTCCGGTTTGTTCCTCCCCCGCGCGTTCAGCGATGCGCCGCAGCCCGCCATCAGAAAACAATACCTCGATGCCGTAGGCGGCAAAATCCAGCTCATACTGCCGGATGATGCTCCCCTCAGAGTTCTTCAGGATCAGGAACAAATCATCCACATTGAGCGAATGACAGACGACTCGAATCGGCAACCGCCCGATAAACTCCGGTTCGAAACCGAACTCGATGAAATCCTTTGTTTGCCCATGAGCCAGGACCTCCTCCGCGGTGTCCAGCGGCCGATCTTTGGCCGCGAACCCAATGGTGGCCTCGCGCAACCGTTGCCGAATGATTTTCTCCAGGCCACCGAATGCGCCGCTCACAATAAACAAAATGTGCTTCGTATTGATCGTGCTCGGCGCTTTCCGGCCGCGCTGCGTGAACTCCATCATCGCCTGAATTTGCCCGGCGATGTCGTTGGGCGAGCGTGCCGGCACTTCGGTCTCCTCCATAAGCTTCAACAGATTGGTTTGCACGCCTCGGCCGCTGACATCCCGCCCGCTCAGGTTGCTGGCGGCCGCAATTTTGTCGATTTCATCAATGTAAATGATTCCATACTGCGCACGGGCGACATCGCCGTCAGCCAGCCGCACCAAATCACGCACCATATCTTCGACATCGCCACCGACATAACCCGTCTCCGAGAACTTCGTCGCGTCAGCCTTGACGAACGGTACGCCGATCAAGTCTGCGGCTTTTCGGATCAGGAAAGTTTTGCCGACACCCGTCGGCCCGATCAGGACGATGTTCTGCTTGGCATAATTGGACGATTCTTTGCCTTCAAGCGCGAGCCGCACGTGATGATAATGGTCGCACAACGCCACGCTGAGCACCTTCTTCGCTTCGTCCTGTTTGATAACGAAGCGGTCGAGGTGCGCTTTTACTTCGCGAGGCTTGTAATTGAACTCGAACTGCCCGGTCTCGGCCTTGCCTTCCGCCGATTCAGGTGCGCCCGCGCTTGCAGGTTCCGCGGCCGGCGCCTGGATGTTCTGGAAATGTTGGCGTACGAACTCCGACAGTTGCCGCTGAAACTCCTCAGGCGACTGCGGTCCGCTTAAAATGGGTTTGCTCATATTGTCTGGTCTATCTCTCTTGCCACTATATCTCACATTTGCCATAACACCAATGCAGTGAGCAATAACCCTGAGCCAATCGACCGCCGGCGGTTCGAGCTCGCACTGCGACGGTTCGACGAAGAAAATGCCCGCGACCCGCATTCGGCGGAAATCGGCGGCACCAAACGTCCCCGCGAGTTGGTTTACGCCGAATGGCTGACGGATTGGGTGTTGCGACTGTGTCCCAACGCATCCGAGGAACTTCGACTGGCCGCGCGCTGCCAACATCTCTGCCGGTGGAGTGTCCCGCGCAATTCCTACCCGATGACCCGCGCCGGCTACTTGCAGTGGCGCGAGGGACTCAAAAAATTTCACGCCCAAAAATCAGGCGAACTTCTCCGTGAGGTTGGCTACCCGGAGAAGACCGTGGTACGAGTGCAGAGTTTGAATTTGAAAAAGAATTTTCCCCAAGATCCGGAAACGCGCGTGCTGGAAGACGCTCTGTGCCTGGTGTTCCTCGAACACCAGTTTGTCGAGCTCGCCCGCAAGACCAGCGACGAAAAAATGATAAACGCACTGCAAAAAGCCTGGAAAAAAATGACCCCCGCTGCGCGAAATTTCGCGCTGGAGCTTTCATATCCCCCAAAAGAAAAATCTCTTCTCGACCACGCCCTCGCCGCAACCAGCTAGCATTCCATTCACCTCGGAGTTCTGCGCGAACCTCACGCTAAATGCGTGACCTTGGCGCACACAAAATGCTCAACGGCTCCGGAACGCCGTAAATAGCAGCCGGCATCTGCCCTGCTTTGCCCTTCTGCTATTTCGAGCGGGATCGTCTCCGCGCGCCGGAGTGTGCAGGCAAAGGCACAGGTGTGCGCCCAAAGGCGCACTTCTAGCGTGGTGATTTGTCACGTAAAACCAAACTTGTGAAGCTCCGAATCTCCGTGCACTCAAGCCATTCTGTCTTCATTTCCACGCTCCTCTATATGAAAACCCCACTCTCCACCCTTCTCTGTTTTGCGCGCATAACCGCCCCGCTCACGATGACACTCATCGCTCGATCAGCGACTTTCACCAACGATGCCATTATTGGCATCAACGACACCAACTATGAGGGCCTCGACATCGTCGTGAGCAATGCCACGCTCACGGTGGACGGTAGTCACGCGTTCGCCAGCGTTCACCTTCTCAACGGCGCGGGGCTGACGCACTCGTTCACCACAAACGGCCTGCTTGAAAATCGGCTCAGCATCACGCGCGAGCTCCATACTTTGAGCGCCACTAACCCTGCCGCGCTCAATTATGACAACGCGCTGACGAACACCATCGCGGTCACCGACTCGTCGGGCGGCGTATTTCAGCCGGGAACCGACTACAGCCTGGCAGTTTCCAATGCCACGACCCTCATCACCCTGTTGCCAGGTTCGACCATTGCGGAAGGCGCGACTGTGGCTGTCAATTACGACGCATTGCTCGCACCAGTGGCTGCGGGCCTTCGTCTCTCGATCAGCAACAACCTTGAAATCGAGGTCGGCGCCGCGATTGATCTCAACGCAAAAGGGTTCGGAGCCGGCCACGGGCCCGGGGCCGGCGGAAGTTTCGCGACGAATTATCCGTATCCCTTCACGGCGGGCGGGGGTGGTGGGCACGGCGGGTTCGGCGGGCCAGCGTCAATCTCGCCAGGTAAAGGATATGTCTATGGCTCGTTAACGGGCCTTGCTGATTTGGGGAGCGGTGGAGGAACGGGCGCCGGTCCGGGCGGATCCGGTGGCGGGGCTGCCGATCTCACGGTCGGCGGAATCTTCCGCGTGGACGGTCGCGTGCTGGCGAATGGCGCTCCCGGCGTGAATTTTCATTCCGGTGGCGGCTCGGGAGGCGGTGTTCGACTCTCGGCGCAAACATTTTCCGGCAGCGGCTTAATCTCGGCCGATGGCGGCGCTGGCGAATCGCCCGACGGCGGTGGTGGCGGCGGCGGGCGTGTCGCCATTTTTTATGGCACGAACTTGTTCAGCGGATCGCTGTCGGCGCGCGGCGGAGCCAGCAAGGTTTCAGGTGGAGCCGGAACGATCTATCTCGCGTTGATTGGCGGCACCAATGGGCAGGTCGTCATCGATAATAACGGCGCGCCGGGCGCCAACACGCCTCTCGTGATCTCAAACAATATTGCCCTTACGATCACCGGAGGCAGCGTCGTACAGCCTCTGCTGGCGGGCGGGATAATTACCGGTCTGGCGATCGGTTCGAACAGCTGGATCGTACCTCCTACGGCCCAGGCTCTGGTGCTGAATGTAGCTGGCGACGCGGTTGTCCAGGCGGGAGGTGGATTCAACGGCGACGGCGGCGGCTACGCTGGCGGCCAAGGACCTGGCGCGGGCCACGGTGTTTCCTCCCCAATCGGACTCACCGGTGGCGGCGGAAGTTATGGTGGTTATGGCGGTCCCAGCTCCTTCGGTGCCGGCGCGGGAACGTATTATGGCTCGGCGTCGGAGCCGATGAACCTCGGCAGCGGCGGGGGGATAGGCGCGGGCAATGCACCGTACAATTTAGGCGGTGCGGGCGGCGGTGCTCTCCAGCTCAGTGTGAGCGGGACTTTGACTTTGGACGGTCGCATCACTGCCAATGGCCTGCTCGGCACTGGTCAGGGCAGTGGCGGCGGCTCGGGCGGCAGTGTCTGGCTGACCGTCGGAAATCTTCAGGGCACAGGAGCTATCATGGCAAATGCTGGGCCGGGTGAAATGCCCGTCGGAGGCGGAGGTGGAGGCGGCCGCATCGCGATTTACTACACCGGCACAAACAATTTCAGCGGAACTGTCGCCGCCCGCGGTGCTGTCGGCGCGAATAACGGAAGCGCCGGCACGATTTACTCGAAAGCAAGCACAAACCCGTACGCGCAAATGGTCATCGACAACGCCGGACTCGTCGCCACGAACACAATACTTGCGCTGCAAGCCCAGTATGACCTGACCATCGGTGGCAAGTCGGTTGTCACCTATCCTGGTGGAGCGCTCGGGCCGCTCGGAAGCCTGGTGATCCACTCGAATAGTTGGCTGGCATTATCGAACATATCCAAGACCGACATTTCTATGACGATCTCGAGCAACGCTACGATCCAAGGCGGAGGCGGGATTACGCTCGCTGGCGCGGGCTATCCCGCCGGCCAAGGACAGGGCGCGGGACGGCCATTAACGGGCAGCGGCGGGGGCTACGGTGGCTACGGTGGGAATAGCACGACAAACGCCGGAGGCGGCAACGTTTATGGTTCAATGTCTGAACCCGAATCCGCTGGCAGCGGCGGCGGAACCCTCATCAACTCGACGCTCGGCGGCGCAGGCGGCGGCGGGCTGCACCTGATCGTCTCTGGCACACTGGACCTGAATGGAATCATTAATGCCGATGGTGCGCCGGCTCTGTCTCAGGGTTGCGGCGGCGGCTCCGGCGGGGCTCTTTGGCTGAACGCGGGCCGAATCTCGGGCGCAGGCTCGATCTCCGCCAACGGCGGTTCCGGTGGACTGCCGACAGGCGGCGGTGGCGGCGGCGGCCGGATTGCCTTGTTCTACACTTCGAATCTGTACACAGGAACGATCTCCGCGCATGGTGGCGCAGGTGCAAATTTCGGCGGCGCGGGAACAATTCTTCTGTCACCGTCCAGGGGCATCGGGGCCGCCCAACTAATCGTCGATAACGCGGGCACTCGCGGAACCAACACGTTGATCAACCAGTCCCCGGTCGCTGTTAGCTTCGCCAACCTGTCGATCACGGGCGGCGCCACCGCTTATTCCACCTTGCTGGGCTCGCTCGGCAATCTCGCGATTGCCTCAAACAGCGCGTTGATTTATTCGAACCGTTCCGCGCTGGTCACCGCAACCTACGTTACTATCCAAGCTGGAGGCGCCCTTACGGTGGATGGAATGGGCTATGGGTCAAATTCGGGACCAGGAGCGGGCAGGCAATTTTATTCGCAGACGAATGGTTATTCCGGGGGCGGGGGCGGTTATGGAGGTTATGGCGGAAACGGTTTTTCCGGTGCTGCGGGTGGCAACTCCTACGGCTCGGTGGCCCAGCCGATGGATGCGGGGAGTGGCGGCGGCGCACCGGAAAATCTTGGTGGCGGTGCCGGTGGTGGCGCCTTACATCTGAGTGTGACAGGCACACTCGCTGTGGATGGCAGCCTTACAGCGAACGGCCGCGCAGCCTCTGGCCCCGCAGGTGGTGGTTCAGGGGGCAGCTTTTGGCTGACAGTTGGGGCCCTGTCTGGCGCAGGTGTGATCGCGGCCAACGGCGGCGCGGGAAGCTCGTTTTCGGGTGGTGGAGGCGGGGGCGGGCGCATTTCGATTTCGTATCTCACAAACCATTTCACCGGCGCTCTCTCGGCGCGGGGTGGTGCGGGCGTCAACTACGGCGGCGCTGGGACGATTTACCTGCTCGCTCGCAACGGCGGTGTTCCGCAGGTCCTGGTGGACAATGGAGGCCAACGCGGAACTAACACAACAGTCAATGGTTCCCAATTCGATCTTACCGTGACGGGCTGCGCCGTGGTCAACGCGGTTAGCAGCGAAGCAGTGCAGTTGTTCGTTCGTAACTTAGCAGTCAATTCGAATTCGTGGATCGTGAGTGTTACAAATCAAACCTTGCAAATAAACGCCAGCGGTAAGGCGACTCTCCAGGCGGGAGGAGGGCTCTCTGTAGATGGCCGTGGAAATCCAGCAGGTCGCGGCCTCGGCTACGGCGGCGCGACAAA
>JACXTT010002493.1_pt1 | contig 29118 bp, 23 predicted proteins | sample 9270951 | NCBI WGS metagenome assembly JACXTT01 (sample SAMN15532306, study PRJNA645909) | rock metagenome | isolation source: weathered quartz diorite | place: Puerto Rico | collected 2017-06-21 | reverse complement strand
CCGGTGAAGGGGTAGGTGGGGTTCCATGGGGGTGTTGTGAACAACTCAATTTCGATGCTGTGTTATCTAGAAAACTCAACTATACTTTGGGGCAGCTCAGCGGAGCTGGTAGCGAATCACCTAATGCCCAGCAACGTCTGCGCAATCTTAGTTTTACTACACAATTAAATGCACTGAGCCTGATAGGGGAGTTCAACTTCTTTAAATACATCCCCGAGGTTGGGCAAAATCGATGGACGCCATTTGTTTTTGTAGGTGCAGGTGTTGTAGGTTATAACCCCCAGGCGGTATACCAGGGACAAAAATACGACCTGCGCCCATTAAGAACGGAAGGTGAATCAAAACCTTATCCTAACGCGGCGCCTACCTTTCCGTATGGGGTCGGCGTTAAATATAACATTTCCGGCAAGTTGAACCTGATTTTCGATTTAGGTTACCGTAACCCATCAACCGATTACCTGGACGATGTTTCCGGCAATTACCCGAACCAATTACAACTGCCGAACAATATATCAAGAGCCCTCTCTGACCGCTCAGGCGAAGTCAATGGCGGTGTCAATGTCGGCGCACCTGGTACTCAACGTGGAGATCTGCGCCCTAAGGATACTTATATGTTTTTCGGAATAGGTATATCCTATACGTTTATTTCTTCTAAGTGCTATTATTAGCAAGTTTTCTCTATTTTTAGTTGTTTATTCTTTAAAATTTAAAATTATCAAAATTTTATTTTGTATATTTGATTATATCGAAATAAAATATTTTGATATACCAATTAACCGAATATTTACCTAAAAACTTAAAGTCATGGCCGAATTAACCACCTCCGGAAACTCAGGCAGAAAAGGGAGCAGCCGTACGGCTGCGCCTCGTATCGATCTTACTGCCATGGTTGATCTTGCGTTTCTGCTGATCACCTTTTTTATCATGGCTACTTCGCTGGCAAAGCCGAAAGCAATGGATTTGGCGATGCCCATTAAAGGAACTCCCGATGCTGTCCCGGAAACACGTACGATGAGTGTTTGCCTGGGAAGGGACAACAAAGTGATGTGGTATATGGGCATACCTGATAAGCCGTTAACTGCACCGAAGCTGGTCGATTTCAGTAAAACGGGATTGCGAATGGCTCTTATAACCAAAAATCAAGATTTATTAAGAAGATCGCCCGGTAAGCCGCTTATTGTTATTTTAAAACCAGGAGAACACGCTGTTTACGCCAATTTTGTGGCTGCTTTGGATGAACTCAATATTACTAATATTCAATCCTACTCCGTTGCAGATATCACTCCCAAAGACATAGATATGCTTAAGCAGCAAGGGGCTTTTTAAGCTGACGTAATCACTATGCCTAATCGCCGGCTTTCATCCTGATTGTCCGGCGATTTGCTTTACTAAAGGCGGTTCCCAGGCTCATTAAGCGTAATTTTTCTGTCAATTTTTCTTTTTTGAGTGATACTAAAAAAGTACAAAGTAAGTTTTACCTTTGTACCCTGAAAAAAATGGCATAAGTTGTTGAAAGCTTGCTGAAACACGGGATTCAATGGGATATAAAGATCAGATTGATTTATTAAAAATACCTCAGCATATAGCTATCATTATGGATGGCAATGGGCGTTGGGCTAAAGGCAAAGGCAAATTAAGGGTATTTGGCCACCGTAATGGGGTGCAGTCTGTTCGTGATGTGGTTGAAGGAGCTGCCGAGCTGGGTATTAAATACATCACCTTATACACGTTCTCTTCCGAGAACTGGAATCGCCCCAAGCTGGAAGTTTCTGCTATCATGGAATTGATGATTGCCACCATTCATAAAGAGATCAACAACTTTATGAAAAATAACATCCGGTTAAATGCCATCGGTGATCTGGAGATGCGGCCTGGAAAAGCTCCTGCTTAGCTTACCAGCGCTATAAAAAAGACATCGCAAAATACCGGTATTACGCTGACTCTGGCATTGAGCTATAGTTCGCGCCGGGAAATTGTACAGGCCGCAAAGAACGTTGCAGAGAAGGTGCAGAAGGGTGAACTGAACGTTGCCGATATTGACGAAGAAACATTTGAGAATAATTTATATACCAAAGGTATGCCCGATCCTGAGCTGATGATAAGAACAAGCGGGGAGTACCGGATAAGTAACTATTTATTATGGCAAATAGCATATGCTGAACTGTATTTTACACCAAAACTTTGGCCCGATTTCAGACGTGAAGACCTGTACGAGGCCATTATCGATTTTCAAAAACGAGAACGCCGTTTTGGTATGATCAGCGAGCAGCTTAACTAAATTTTTACTTTTAACACTTTTTAACAACTGTATAAATTATTTTTAGCCCACTAAAATATTCGGATGAATAAACTTCTTTTTACTATTCTTTTTGCCATAATAAGCACTGTTACACTTGCCCAGGTTAACCAACAACGACCGTCTCTGCAAAAATCAATACCTGCAGACAGTTTGAGTTACCTGAACCCAAGGGATTATATAATAGGGGGCATTACTGTTAGCGGTACCAAATACCTGGATAAGGACGTGTTGGTGCAGATATCAAAATTAAGCAAAGGCGACAGGATCAATATACCAGGCGAGCAAAATGCTGCCGTGGTTAAAAGAATGTATGACCAGGGCCTTTTTGACGATGTTCAATTATATATCACTAAAATCAACCTCGACACCGTTTACCTGGAAATAGCAGTCACCGAGCGTCCCCGCTTATCGCGTTTACATATTACCGGTATCAGAAAAGGCGAAATTGAGGACCTGCAAAAGAAATTGAGTGATAAGAACTCAAAGATCGTAAACGAAAACCTGCTAAGCACGACTACCGCTATCATTAAAAAACACTTTAATGAGAAAGGCTTCCTGAATACTACAGTTGATATTAAACAACGCAAAGACCCGGGAGATGCCAACAGTGTGATATTGGATGTCGCGGTTGACAAAAAGCAAAAGGTCAGGATCAACAAAGTAACATTCGAAGGGAATACCGCTTTTTCAAGCAAGAAGCTGAGAAAATATCTGAAGAAAACCCGCGAGCGCAGATGGTATAACCTATTTGGTTCGAGGAAGTTCTTGCAGGAGAAATACGATGAGGACAAGCAGAACCTGATAGAAAAAATGCAGGAAAAAGGTTATCGTGATGCTGAGATTGTGAAGGATTCTGTTTGGAAAAATGATGATCAAACGGTAAACGTTAAAATAAAGGTCTTTGAAGGGCATAAGTATTACTTCGGTAATATCAAATGGTCGGGCAATGCACGTTACCCGGATGAATTGCTGAACAAGCTGATCCGGATTAAAAAGGGTGACGTGTTCAGCGAAGAAGAGCTAAATAAGCGTTTGCAAGGCCCTACACCTAACAATGATGACGTGTCTACACTTTATCTTGACGGTGGCTACCTGACTTACAATTCCGACCCTGTTCAGACAAAGATCTATAATGACACTGTCGACCTGGACATCAGGATATATGAAGGGCCTCAGTATACTATTAATAAAGTAGACGTTAAGGGTAACGACGTAACCAACGATAAGGTTGTTAGACGTGAGATCAGGGTGATACCCGGACAAAAGTTCAATAAAGACCTATTGATCCGCAGTACACGTGAAATTGGTCAGTTGGGTAACTTTGATGAGCAAAAAACCGAGCCAAAGCCGACTAACATTAACCCGGCCGACGGAACAGTAGATATTATCTTTAACGTGGTAGAAAAGCCATCAGACCAGATAGAACTTTCAGGTGGTTTTGGCGGCGGACAAATAGTTGGTACGCTGGGTCTGACCTTCAACAACTTCTCGCTTAAAAATATCTTCCACTTTAAAGACTATAAACCGCTTCCAAAAGGCGATGGTCAGAAGTTGAGTATCCGTGGTCAGTCGAGCGGCCGTACATATCAAAACTACTCGTTTACATTCTCTGAGCCATGGCTGGGTGGTAAAAAACCTATTTTCTTTGCATTATCTGCTTATACTCAGTTAAGTTCAACAGGGCAGTATTACGCAAAAAGCAACCCGAACTATAATAATCTTCGCATTAATGGTGTGGGTGTAACATTGGGTAAAAAATTAAACTGGCCGGATAACTATTTCCAGGTCAACTACTCGTTGAACTTTGATCACTATAACCTGGATAACTATCCTGGTTATATATTCCAGAATGGTACATCTTTTAATATTAAGCTAACACAGGAAATTACACGTAATTCCCTGGATGCACCAATTTTCCCAACACAAGGTTCGAACATCAAATTTACTATTCAGGGTACGCCGCCATATTCATTATGGAATGGAGTAAATTATAAAATAGCTACTCCTGAACAGGTATATCACTTTGTAGAGTATTATAAAGTAAAATGGGATGCGCAATGGTTCCAGAAGATGGTTGGTAAACTGGTATTGATGTCGCAAGTGCGATTTGGTTTCCTGGGCGAGTATAACTCGTTTGTACCGGCTTCTCCATTCGAGCGTTTCAAATTGGGTGGTGACGGTATGCAGAGCTACCAGTTCTTACAGGGTAGTGATATCATCGGTTTAAGAGGTTATCAAAACTTCTCTATTATCCCGGTTGGAACAAATTATAACACCAACACCAACCCGGGTAGTACTATTTATAATAAATACACATTCGAGTTGCGCCATCCGGTTATTGCCAGCCAGTCGGCAACCATCTTCGTTTTGGCATTTGCTGAAGGCGGTAACGTGTGGAACAACTTTGATCAATTTAATCCGTTTAACGTAAGACGCTCGGTAGGTGTTGGAGCGAGAATATTTTTGCCTATTTTTGGTTTGCTAGGTCTGGATTATGGATATGGGTTTGACAAGATCCCCGGCATACCAGATGCGAACAAAGGGCAATTCCACTTCTCGATCTCTCAGAGCCTGAGCGGAGGATTTAATTAAAATTAGATGAAGAAAATAATTTTATTATTAGTTCTTACGTTTACAGCGTTTACGAGTACATTTGCGCAGCGTTTTGCGTTCGTTGATTCAGATTATATTCTGAAACATGTACCTGAATATGCCGCCGCACAAAAGCAACTGGCTGCATTGTCGGAACAATGGCAAAAGGAAGTGGATACACGGTCGCAGGAAATTGATCGTTTATACAAAGCGTATGAAGCCGACCGGGTTTTACTGACGGCTGACATGAAAAAACGGCGCGAGGCTGAGATATCCGACAAAGAAAAGTCGGTAAAAGAATTTCAGCGCCAAAAATTTGGCCCGGATGGAGAATTATCAAAAAAGAGCACGGCTCTGATTAAGCCTATCCAGGACAGGATAACAAAAGCCATACAGGAAGTAGCTGAAGGCGAGGATTTGGACATGATATTTGATAAGAACAGCGAAGTGATAATGCTGTATGCCAATCCAAGATATGATAAGAGTGCAGACGTGGTAACAAAACTGGGCCTGAAACCCGGTGTGTTTGCGAGGTAAATGAATTTTACAAAATAAAATAAACTATTATTAAACACAGAACAGTAAAAATGAAAAAACTATTAAAGGTTGCTTTAATCGCAGTATGTATTGTATTTGCAGGAAACCTGGCTAAAGCGCAAAGTAAAATTGGGTACGTAGCAGTGGACGCGATTGTTGATCAAATGCCAGAAACTAAAGCAGCGATTACAACTATTACAGCATACAACAAACAATTTATCGACCAATTGACTACCATGAATAACGAGTTGCAGTCAAAAGGCCAGGCTTACCAGGCACAACGTGCAACCATGACTGACGCTATCCGTACTGCTAAAGAAAGTGAACTGAGCGATCTACAAAAACGTTTCCAGGATTACCAAAATACAGCACAGCAACAAGTACAGGCTAAACAAGCTGAATTGGGTAAACCAATCATTGAAAAAGTTAGAGCTGCAGTTGCCCAGGTGGCAAAAGAAAAAGGCTATGCTTATGTGATCAACGCATCACAAACTGACCTGGTTGTATCGCCTCCGGGTGATGATTTGTCTACTGAAGTGAAAGCTAAATTAGGTTTGAAATAATTAATTTATAGGTCATTTTACAGGAGCGTCCGCAATATGCCGGGCGCTTTTTTTATTTTAGCACTGTGTTAAACAAGCAACCTATAGGCATTTTTGATTCCGGGTATGGCGGTCTTACCGTTTTCCGTTCAATTGCAGATCAATTGCCCGATTACGATTATATCTATTTAGGTGACAATGCCCGCGCGCCGTATGGCAACCGGTCGTTCAATACCATTCATGAATATACCTGGGAGTGTGTGCAGATGCTGTTTGCAATGGGATGTCCACTCATTATACTTGCCTGTAATACCGCCTCTGCAAAAGCACTTCGCACTATACAGCAACGCGATTTGATCAACGAAGATCCTGCTAAACGGGTACTTGGCGTGATCCGCCCAACAGCGGAGGTTATAGGAAACTATACCCAAACCAAACAGATAGGCGTTTTAGGAACAAAAGGCACTGTGCAATCGGGATCATACCTGATTGAGATCAATCACTTTTTCCCGGATGTAAAAGTACATCAACAGGCCTGTCAGCTTTGGGTGCCGCTGGTCGAGAATGGCGAGCATGATCAGCCCGGGGCAGATTACTTCGTAAAAAAATACCTCGACCAGGTGCTGGCAAAATCAGATGAAATAGACACATTATTGCTGGCCTGTACTCATTATCCTTTATTGCAGGGGAAAATCAGCGCTTATCTGCCAAAACATATCAAAGTAGTTCCGCAGGGCGATATAGTAGCCGCAAGTTTAAAGGACTATCTAAACCGCCATCCGGAAATGGAACAAAAATTAACTCGTGGAGGTACGCGGCAATTCTTTACTACCTCAGATGATACCGATGATTTTGACCATCACGCCTCTATGTTCTTCTCCGAACAGGTAAGGTCGGAATATATTCCGTTAAAATAATAGTTAAGTGTTCACGTTCACAATGGCGTGAACGCTCGTGGCCACTCTTTTAAACATTGATTATCAGATGCTTATGTTTTTTTGATATTGTAACAGAATAGCGTTGTTGCTGATTTACAGCCTTTTAATTTTTTTTGTCTGCAAGTTATGGAACAAATCCTATCAACTTAATAGAATTTATTAAACTTAGTGGCCTGAATATTGCACAGCATTTAGTAAGTTTGCAGCAGGAGCCACAGATCATTGAATTTTTATATTAAATACCTTATTGTCGCTGTCGGCCTGTTTGCTTTCTCAGGCTTTTTTGCACTTTTCGGTGTCTATGCCGAAAGGAAGGTCTCGGCGTTCATACAGGACAGGCTTGGTCCGACAGAAACAGGCAAATTCGGGCTGCTCCAAACCATCGCCGACGTAATTAAACTATTGATCAAGGAGTCTATCATTCCTGCTGCTGCGGATAAGCTGTTATTTATGCTGGCCCCCGCCATTATATTTATAGCGGTATATATGGGTTTTGCCGCCATACCATGGGCGCCTGGCATCGCGCCATCCAATCTTAATCTTGGGTTGTACTATATTTTCGCCATACTTTCCATCGAGACCTTAGGCATCCTGATGGCGGGTTGGGGATCAAATAATAAATATTCCATTTTGGGGGCGATGCGCTCGGCTGCGCAGATCGTCTCTTATGAGATACCTGCAGGCTTTGCCATCATTGCTGTGATCATGATCGCCCAGACCATGAACCTGCAAACGATATCGGCCCAGCAAGGAATATTATCATCAGAAAAATCCACCTTTTTAGGTGTTTGGGACGTATCGCATTACGGAGGCATATTAGCCTGGAATATTTTCAGGGCACCGCACCTGATCATCGCGTTTGTTATTTACTTTATCGCCTCATTGGCCGAAAGCAACCGGGCGCCATTTGATATCCCCGAGGCAGAATCAGAGTTGGTAGCGGGTTTCCATACCGAATTTACCGGGATGCGCTTCGCTTTTGTTTTTCTGGCGGAATATTCAATGATGTTTTTGGTATCGATGGTAGCTGTGATCCTTTTTCTGGGCGCATGGAACACGCCTTTGCCAAATATAGGTGGCGTACGTTTGGCCGATTGGACAACAGGAGCAGCCTGGGGGATATTCTGGACAATATTAAAAGTATTGGCCTTAGTCGGCGTACAAATGTGGATACGCTGGACCTTGCCACGGTTGAGAGTAGATCAGCTGATGAACCTATGCTGGAAAGTATTAACCCCCCTGGCGTTTGTATGCATGCTGATATCAGGCATATGGCGGCTGTGGGTGATGTGATTTTTGATTTCGGAATTACGATTTCGAATTGAAGGTGTTTTGGTAATTAGAATTTAGAGCTTAGGATTTAGAATTTACAGATTAGTGTTTAAAAAAGCAATACACGGTTTTAAAACAGCATGGAAAGGTTTAACCCTTACCATCAGGCATCTTTTTGCTTCAAATGCGAAGAGGAAAATAACACCGGTAAGCAATGATAACTATTTCAAAAACCTTGAAGGAACCAACACTATTCAGTATCCAAAACAGCAATTGCCCATACCTGAAGTAGGGCGTTACCAGCTGGAGGTGGAGATAGATGATTGCATCGTTTGCGACCTTTGCGCCAAAATATGCCCGGTTGATTGCATCGATATTGAATCGATAAAAGCTACTGAAGCCTTTGGACAAACGTCAGATGGCTCACCAAAGCGTATCTACGCGGCCAAGTTTGATATCGATATGGCCAAGTGCATGTACTGCGGCTTGTGCACCATTGTATGTCCAACGGAATGTATCATCATGACCAATCAGTACGACAGATCAGTATTTGAATTGAAGGACCTGACCTACGAATTCTCGGATATGACTCCCGCAGAAGCGACCGAAAAACGAGCATTATTAGATAAACAAATAGCCGAACGCCAGGCGGCCAAATTAGCCGCCATGAACAAAAAGGAGGGCGGGGCATGACGATGGTAAAAGCGCTCTTCTACCTGATGGGCTTCATAACTTTAGCCTCCGCATTGTTTGTGGCTGGCAGTAAAAACCTGGTCCGCAGTGTTTTTATGTTTTTTGTGACACTTTTATCGCTGGCTGGTTTGTACGTATTGGCTCTGGCTGATTTCGTAGCGATAACTCAGATAGTAATTTACGTAGGAGGTATCCTGGTACTCATGCTGTTTGCCTTTATGTTATCCGGCAAAGAAACATTGGCCAATTTGCAGCAGCGGGATAACCGTTTTATCAGCATAAGCAAGCTCCCCGCACTGTTACTGGCTGTGTTATTCTTTATTGTAATGATCAATATCCTGCTAAAAGCAGACGTTAATAATTTAGCTTGGGCCAATAAGGCCGCGTCTTACAAAATGGATGTTAGACCGGATAGCCCGATGACTACTAACATCGGCACCAACCTGATGACCACTTACCTGTTACCGTTCGAAGCGATCTCCATCCTGCTGATGATGGCCTTGGTAGGTGCGGCACATTTATCACGAAAGGAGAAAAACGCATGATCGGATTATCTGATTTTCTCATCGTAGGCGCCGGGTTGTTTTGTGTGGGTTTGTATGTCATCCTCACTAAACATAACGCCATCCAGGTGTTGATCGGCATCGAGATGATGCTCAACGCCGCCGTATTAAACCTGGTAGCCTTTGGTAAATACGACCGCTTTTACAACGGCGGACAAATGTTCGCCCTGTTTGCCATTGTACTTGCCGCCGCAACAACCGCAGTAGCATTAGCCATTATATTAAATGTTTATAAAAAATATAAAACCATTGATCCGAACGAAATACACGAATTGAAGGATTAAACGAAATTTTTTGTGGAGACGCGATGCATCGCGTCTCTACAACGGGAATACTAAACAATAACATTGGAAAACTTTTTACAGGCGATAGATACATTAACCATACGATTTGCACTTGCAGCAGTGTTGCTGCCATTGCTTTCTTTTGCGGTGAATGTTTGTTTGCCGGGTAAAAACAATAAAGCTGCCGGATGGGTATCTACGCTGGCTATATTGGCAAGTGCTGTACTATCGGTATTCGTTTTCTCGAAAGTCTGGAACCAGCACCAGGTGCATCAGCAACAATTGTGGTTTACCATAGGCGAAACAAAACTATATGCAGGCATATTGCTGAACAACCTTTCGGTTTTAATGTTGCTGCTGGTTTCGCTTATTGCCTTGCCGGTGCATATTTATTCCACCGCTTACATGGGAAAAGACGAGAACAGCAAGCGTTACTTTGCTTATCTCAGTTTCTTTTGCTTCAGCATGCTCGCACTGGTTGTTGCAGATAGCCTTGTTCTGTTCTATATCTTCTGGGAATTGGTAGGCTTTTCGTCTTACTTGCTCATTGGTTTCTGGTATACCCGTTCAAAGGCCGTTTTGGCCAATAAAAAAGCCTTTATCATGAACAGGATAGGGGATGTCGGCCTGCTGGTAGCCATAGGTATCCTGTTTACCGTTTACCATACTTTTGATATCGATCAATTATTCGGCGCCAATGCTTTGGTTCGGTCGACCGCCTTTGAATTGCCCGGAGGTTGGCAATATGTAGCTTTCGGAGGGATCGCGTTAGCTGTGGCTGCTAAATCGGCACAATTTCCATTGCATACCTGGCTGCCCGACGCGATGGAAGGCCCGACATCAGTATCTGCACTTATCCACGCCGCGACAATGGTGGCTGCCGGCGTATTTTTATTAGGCAGGGTTTATCCGGTGTTTACAGAATCGGAGTTAACCACCCTGGCTATCATCGGGGCATTCACCGCTTTTATGGCGGCGACCATCGCTCTTACACAAAATGATCTTAAACGGATACTTGCCTACTCAACTATATCACAGTTAGGTTTTATGGTGATGGCAATGGGTATCGGTGCTTATTCATCATCGCTGTTCCATTTGGCTACACATGCATTCTTTAAGTGTTTGTTGTTCCTGGTGGCTGGTATCGTGATCCACGAGATGCAGCATGTAAAGGACGAGTACAAACTCGATATCGACCCTCAAAATGTGTTATACATGGGTGGGTTGCGAAAGAAAATGCCGCTTACTTTCATTGCAGCACTGATCGGGGGGCTGGCATTGGTTGGATTTATATTTACATCGGGATATCTATCAAAAGATGGTATTTTAATTCAGTCATTTGAATGGGCCGAGAGAAAACACTGGTTATTTCAATTAATACCTATAGGTGCAATAATCACTAGTTTGATGACGGCATTTTATGTGACCAGGCTCATCGTAAAAGTGTTTTTTGGCGAGTTTAAACTGGCGGAGATCAATCCGCATATTAAATTACATGTTAGCGATGGCGGATGGCAATATAAATTACCGCTGGTGTTTTTGTCGATCTGCTGTTTGTTCCCTGTATTTTCATTGAATCCGGTTTTGTACGAACATGCCTGGTTGCTGAATGGCTTTCCAAGAATAACCGGGCTTGATAGGGTGAACATTTATCACACGATTGTTCCGGTAGGTGTGAATATCCTGAGCCTGTTCATTATGTACTGGGGATATTCTGTGTATATAATGCAGAAAGCCGTGCCATTCCCCGAAGGAGGCTGGCTTTTCAGAATATCCTACCATGAATGGTATATCGATAAGATTTACAACAAGATAATTATTGCTCCCGTATTGGCGTTGGGCAAATTAGCCCGTTGGTCCGATATTAATATTATCGACGGTTTTATACATTTGCTGCAACGAATAGGTATTGCTTGCTCAAAGGTTGCCGATTGGAGTGATCGCTATATTATCGACGGTTTTTTGCATTTGATCGCTTCCACCGTATTAGGCATAGGCAATTTCGCGCGGAGCTTCCAGGGCGGCAGGGTGCAATACTATTTGTTCAGCATGCTGGCAATCATATTGGCTATATTTTTATTTAAAATCCTTATTTAGAATAGATATGAGATTTGAGATTTTAGATTTGAGATTAAACCATAACTATAAGTTGTCCCTTGTGATTAGGGGCGATAAAAAGATTTCTTTGTCTCAAATCTCAAATCTCAAATCTCAAATCTCGGGAGCAACATCTCACATCTCATATCTCCAAGAATGAATATATTATCACTGCTGATCTTCACCCCATTGCTGTTTGGCTTGCTCATTATCCTGCTGCCTTCTTCGTGGCGCTTCAGTTTTAAATATATTACCCTGCTGGCTACGTTGATCCAGTTGGGCCTCAGTATCACCATGTACCTGTATTTCCGTACAGGTTCTGAATATGCAGGTGTCAGCAACGAAGGCTCATTCCAATTTGTGCAAAAAGCGCATTGGATCAGTCTGAACCTGGGGACATTGGGTAAAATGCAGATCGACTATTTTGTCGGCGTCGATGGCATTTCCATTGCTATGGTGCTGATGTGTTCGGTAGTGATGGTTATTGCGGCCCTGGCTTCCTGGGAGATCAAGAGTAATCTAAAAGGTTTTTTTAGCTTATTCCTGTTGTTAAATACCGCGGTTATCGGTGTGTTTTGTGCGCTGGACTTCTTCCTGTTCTACATCTTTTATGAGCTGATGCTGCTGCCGCTTTATTTCCTGATAGGAATGTGGGGCGGTGCACGGCGCGAATATGCCGCCATCAAGTTCTTCCTTTATACTTTGTTTGGTTCAGTATTTATGCTGCTGGTGATGATCGGACTTTACTTATCGGTAAAAGATCCGGAAACCGGCGATCATACCTTCAATATCATCCAGATGATGAACCCGGCTAATTACGATGCCGGTTCAATATTTGCCGTTTGGGGCCATAAAACATTGCTGGGGATGCCTGCAAGGGCAGTCGGCTTTGTGGTGCTGTTTATCGCTTTTGCGATCAAAGTACCCGTGGTGCCATTACATACCTGGCTGCCCGATGCACACGTGGAGGCGCCAACGCCTGTTTCTATCATACTGGCAGGTATCCTGTTAAAGATCGGCGGATATGGTATCATCCGTATCTGTGTAGGCATTTTTCCTGAGATCGCTGTATCAGGGGCCTACTGGCTCGGACTGTTAGGCGTAATCTCTATTCTTTACGGTGCGTTAAATGCTCTTGCTCAACGCGACCTGAAACGTCTGATCGCCTATTCATCCGTATCGCATATGGGCTTTGTGCTACTGGGTATCGCTTCATTAACACCGGAAGGAATCAGTGGAGCGGTGATGCAGATGGTAAGCCACGGCTTCTTGTCAACTATGCTGTTCTTCCTTGTTGGCGTGGTATACAACCGTGTTCACGACCGGGATATTTACCACTTCCGCGGTTTAGGCTCGTTGATGCCGCGATATACTACCTTCGTCATGATCGCATTTTTTGCGTCATTGGGTTTACCGGGATTTTCTGCCTTCGTAGGGGAGGCGTTTTCATTGATCGGCGCATTTAAATCGCCATCCGTAAATGGTGCGTTACCTTACTGGATGGCAATCTGCGGCTCGGTAGGTATATTGCTGGGTGCAGCCTATTTGCTGTGGACGCTTCAGCGAATGTTCTTCGGTTCTCTGACATTAAAAGGCGGCGAAGTATGGAAAAACGCATTGACCGATCTGAACTTCCGCGAAATAGTTTCACTGTTCCCATTAGCGCTGCTGACATTGGTTTTAGGCGTGATGCCTTCGCTGGTGTTCGATAAGGTGAATGATTCGGTGTTGGCCTTAGTGCACTTTATAGGAATGAAATAATAGGGCGGCCATTTACTCACTAGCGGATAAAGAGGGTAAAAAATAAAAAAACAAAACCCTCTTTACGCGAAGCGAAGAGAGGGTGGTCGAGCGCAGCAATGACCGGGTGAGTCTACTATGCGCATTGATATTTTAAACAGGTTTTATGGAAAACAGTTAAGCCACGCATCCTGAGATCAAATAACCCCATGAGGGAATGAATCTCACAAAATGTAGTACTTAACTTAAAACCTATGTTCAGGAAATTATTAGTGGCTGTAAGTCTTTTTTTCATAACGATAGCAGCGCAGGCAGACGATCAGAGGATCGAATCAAAAGTTCAAAAAGTTGTGGTGTTTTTAAATGGCGCACAGGTAACACGTACAGCAATGGTGCATATTAGTCCAGGCAATTCGACATTGGTTTTTGAGAATATCTCTCCCGGAATTGATGTGCAGAGTATCCAGGTACATGCTAACGGCGAGTTCACCATCCTTTCTGTTAAGCATGAGCTGAACTTTTTGAATGAACAGATCAAGCAACAACGAATTGAAGATTTAAGAGCAAAGCAAAAAAGCATCAAAGACAAGATCGATCTTCAAAACAGCCTTGCATCCATTTACCAGGAAGAAGAAAACATGCTGGTAAAAAACCAGATGATCGCGGGTCAAAATACCGGGCTGGATATAGTCAAGCTAAAACAAGCACTCGACTTTCAAACAGAACGCCTGACAGCCCTGAAGAAAAAAGAACAGGACAATACTGGGCAGATAGCTGATTTGAATAAGGAGCTTTTGAAATATAACCATCAGATAGCAGATTTAATTAGAGGGGCTTCCACCGCAACAAGTAATATTCTGGTCACTGTCTCATCCAAAATAGCTTTGCAAACAGGGTTTACTTTGAGCTATGTTGTGCACAATGCCAGTTGGTTCCCTACTTATGATGTTAGGGCAAAGAATGTGAATAGCCCCATCAGCATATCTTATAAAGCCAACGTATCGCAGCAAAGCGGCGAAGACTGGAAAAACATTAAGCTGACGTTATCAACCGGAAACCCAACCATAGCCGGGAACAAACCCGAGTTAAATCCATACTTTTTGAATTTCGGGATGTATTACCGGCCTGAGAACGGAACTATGACTGCTGTAAGCGGGAAAGTAATAGGCAGCGATGACGGGAAGGCTGTTCCGGGTGCAAGTATTAGAGTAAAAGGCAGTTCTGTGGGAACTGTTTCAGATGCAAACGGGAACTTTACCATTCAATTGCCACCTAATTCTCAGTCGCTCGAAGTTTCTTTTGTTGGATATACCAGTCAGACCGTGCCTATTACTTCGCCGCAGCTTAATGTGTCACTTAAGCCTACAGTCAGTAATTTAAATGAAGTGGTTGTTGTGGGGTATTCGGTCGGTACCGTATATGATAGCGACAAATCAGACGTTCAAATACGCGGGCTGGCTACCGAAAGGAAATCCACTATTCCGATTGGCGTAAACAAAGTAGAAAATCAAACCAATATCGAGTTCAATATCGCGATGCCTTATTCTGTGCCCAGCGATGGTAAACAGTATACGGTCGAGATCAACCAATTGGATATTCCTGCTATTTATCAATATGCTGTAGCGCCTAAATTAAGTACGGATGTTTTCCTGACGGCCAGGCTAACCGATTGGAATAAATACAACTTCTTGTCGGGGGAAGCTAATTTGTTTTTCGAGGGGACATTTATCGGTAAATCATTAATTAATACCGATGCTACTACTGATACATTAAATTTATCTTTGGGAACTGATAAGAATATTGTGGTGACACGCACATCATTAAAGGACTTATCGGAAAGGCAAAGTCTTGGGTCGAACAAGAAGGAAACCCGTGACTGGCAGATTGAAGTGAAGAACCGTAAGAGCCAGCCAATAAATTTGTTGGTTGAAGACCAGGTGCCGGTTTCGCAGAACTCGTCGATCGAGGTTGAACTGCAGGAATTGTCTGGTGCGCAGTTAGACAAGCTGACGGGCAAAGTGACCTGGAAAATGGAGCTGAAGCCAGAAGGCGATAAAAAATTAGAATTAAAATATTTGGTTAAATACCCTAAAAACCAATCTGTAATCATACAATAGCTATAAATGAACGATCTGTTACCATCTTTACACGGGCTGCTAAGTCAAGTCTTTCAAGGTATCCCTCTGTTTATGCCCGAAATTTACTTGTCAGCCTTGTTCGTGGTACTATTGGTAACAGATCTCATTTTTGGGAAGAATTCGGGATGGATATGCAAGATCATTGCCTGCGGAGGTCTGATTGTAATAGCAATGAAAGATGCAGAACAATTGAAATTGCTGGTCAACGGATCTCAATTGTTTTTTAGCAACATGCTTTTATTGCATGATAAGACAGTTGCATTTAAATTGATGATCGATGTCTTGTCTGCCGTATTGCTACTTTATTTTGATTGGGACGATCAGCTTGCATCACACAAAAAGGGCTTGACTGATCTATACTCCATCGTTATTGCTGCCGTATTCGGGATGCATTTAATGGTAATGGCGACTAATCTGTTGTCTATTTACCTGTCGATTGAGATGGTTTCAATCGCATCTTACTTGATGGTGGCCTACAGAGCGGAAAACAGTATCAGCAGCGAAGCGGGATTAAAATATGTGCTTTTCGGTGCGGCTTCATCAGCCATCATGCTTTACGGGATATCGCTATTGTATGGTTTTGGCGGATCACTTAATTTATTTGGAAGCGATTTATTGCCCGGCCTGATGCTGGTTAATCCGCTGGCAGTAGCATTGGCTTTATTATTATTCCTTGTTGGGGTAGGCTTCAAATTGTCATTTGTGCCGGTACATTTTTGGGTGCCCGATATTTACCAGGGAGCACCCGCTCCGATTTCGGCTTTTTTATCTACAGTAACCAAAATTGCGGCTTTCGGCCTGTTCGTCAATTTTCTGACGCCCTTTATTTTCTTCCCCGGATTTTCGAAGGTTTTCAATGTCGGCTTGTTCCTTTCCGTAATTGGCATCCTGACTATGATCGCCGGTAATTTTGCTGCAACATTGCAAAAGAACCTTAAGCGCATGCTGGCTTACTCAAGCATTGGTCATACGGGTTTCGCTTTGATGGCACTGGTGAATTTTAATGCCGACAAACAAGGTATTACAGCACTTACTTTTTATTTATTAGCCTATTCATTGGCCAATATTGGTGCGTGGATGCTGGCAAGTTACTTTTCGAACACAGCCAATGTCGAAAATATGGACGATTTGAAAGGATTGGGCTTTAAATATCCCCTCGCAAGCGTTGCTTTTGTCATTATTTTGATTTCTCTTACCGGAATTCCGGTTACTGCGGGCTTTTATGGTAAGTTTTTAGTGTTTTCTTCGGTATATAGCGTTTACCAGGTATCCCATAATGTGTGGTTCTTGCTATTAATGATCACAGGAGCCGTTACTACGGTCGTTTCTTTATTCTATTATATCAAGGTCCCGTTAAATTTATTCCTGAGAAAGACGGAAAGAACTACCGGTTTTGCCTCAACCAGCAGCTATTTATTAATATCAATTGCAATTATTTCATTATTGGTAGTTTGTTTGGGTCTTTTTCCGGATTTTTTGGTTAAATAATTATAATTTTCAAAAATTTTAACCATTTATTGAGATAATTTAAACAATTCATCAAGTTTTTAGAAAATTTAGTAATTTGCGCTCCGCAAAAATGAACCGATTTTTCTAAATTATGAAGCGTTATTTTCCCTTTGCCTTAATTGTAGGCATTTTGACCTTGACTTTTATTTTTCCGTCAGTTGAGCTCCACAATTCAAGCACTAATCCAAATTTTAATACAGGCGACATTGCCTGGATGCTGATGTCGACGGCGTTGGTGCTGATCATGACACCCGGCCTGGCATTCTTTTATGGTGGTATGGTGAATAAAAAAAATGTGATCTCCACTATGCTGCAAAGCGTTGTTTGTATGGTGATCATCACTGTGATGTGGGGAATAGTCGGTTTCAGTCTTGCTTTTGGCGATACGGTAGGCGGAGTGATTGGTAACCCATCAACTTACTTTATGATGAAAGGCATGTTGGGTAATGCAACCTGGAAACTGGCGCCAACCATTCCATTGCTGCTGTTTGCTATGTACCAGTTGAAGTTCGCCATCATCACCCCGGCGCTGATCACAGGCGCTTTTGCCGAACGTATCCGCTTTAACAGCTATATTATTTTCCTTTGTCTATTCTCCATCTTTATATTTTCACCATTGGCACACGCAACCTGGCACCCCGACGGTATCCTGTCAAAATTGGGCGTACTCGATTTTGCGGGTGGAACGGTAGTGCATATGTCGGCCGGATGGGCGGCTTTAGCGTCAGCTTTATACCTGAAACGCCGCAGTGAGGCCAACCACGCACCTGCACGTGTTACGTACGTGATCATCGGTACGGGACTGTTATGGTTCGGTTGGTTTGGCTTTAATGCCGGTTCGGCTTTTGGAGCGAATCACCTGGCCGTAAACGCATTAGCGACCAGTACAACTGCATCTGCGGCGGCTGGTTTAACATGGATATTTTTTGATATGCTGCTTGGCCGCAAACCATCGGCAATGGGCACCTGTATCGGTGCGGTTGTCGGTTTGGTTGCTATAACACCTGCGGCGGGTTACGTATCTGTTCCGCATTCACTGGCTATAGGTATCATTTCATCAGTTGTAAGTAACCTGGTGGTTGAATGGCGTACCCGCACTTCAATTGATGATACACTGGACGTATTCCCATGCCACGGTGTAGGCGGTATGGTAGGTATGTTGCTGACCGGTGTATTCGCCCATCACAATGTAAACGCAGCAAATACTACCGGCGACGGCTTATTCTTTGGCCATACCCATTTGTTTTTTGTGCAATGTATTGCTTTGGTAGCAGCATCAGTATTTTCATTCTTCGGATCATTGCTACTATTAAAGATCACTGATATGATATCACCGCTGCGTGTTTCGCAAGAAGAAGAAACTATCGGGCTGGATATTAGCCAGCACGGCGAAAAATTATAAATACCTATTGAATGTGCCGTCATAGAGACACGATGTATCGTGTCTGGGGCCAAATCCCGGTTATTAATTAACCGGGATTTTTCTTTTATATTAGGGCTATCAACAGTTTTATCCTAATCCTATGAAAAAACACCTGTTCACGCTCGTCTTATCCGGATTTATTTTTAGTTCGTTCGCACAAACGCATTCACCGGATAGCGGGATATTTTTGCTGCACAAGTTTCAGCAACATATCGGCAAAGAAAACTACCATATAGTCAATAATAAGGACTCAAAGGACTACGTATCCGATTTTAAGTTTATCGACCGTGGTTCACCTGTGCCATTAAAAACGGTGCTAAGGGTTAACCCTGTTCTGGAACCACTCGGGCTCAATATTAAAGGCAATGTGGCGCGTGGTGCTACTATAAACGACACCATCACTATAAAAGGAAATACTGCCCATGTTAAGGTCGATAACGATGTTTCCGATAAAACACTAAAACCGCTAACCTTCCCGATTGCCGGGTATGCACCGGTAATTGTACAGCAGGTTTTGATTCAATATTGGAAAAAGCATAAGCAACCGGCTAATATCAATACTTTACCGAACGGTTCGGTACAAATTCACCGCGACGGAGCAGACACGTTAACATTCGAAGGTAAACCTTTGATACTGGAAAGATATGCTATCGGCGGATTGATTTGGGGTAATGAATTTGTGTGGACCGACCGGCAAGGCCAATTGATCGGTGTGATCACTAACGACGCGGAGTTTGACAAGTTTGAGGCCATGCGCGAAAAATATGAGTCGTTGTTGCCAACGCTGATAGGTAAAACAGCTACTTATAGCATGCGTTTGTTTACCAAATCGGCATCGATAAAAACAGCGATTGCCATAAAAGGCGGCACTGTGCTGGATGTGATAAATGAAAAAACTATCCCGGATCAAATAGTGCTGATTGAGAACGGCATTATCAAAAAGATCGGTAAAGCAGGTGAGGTAACTATCCCGGCTAATGCAAAAGTAATCGATGCGAGAGGTAAAATGCTGTTACCGGGTTTGTGGGATATGCATGCCCACTTCGAGCAAGCCGAATGGGGACCGGCTTACCTGGCCGCCGGAGTAACAACCGTACGGGACTGTGGTAACGAGTTTGATTTTATCAATGCAATAAAAGACGCAATAGACAAGGGTAAAGGCGTCGGTCCGGAGATATTAAAGGCAGGCATAATCGATGGTAAAGGACAATATGCTTTAGGCATCATCCAGGCAGATACAAAAGAGGAAGCTATAAAGGAAGTTGACCGATATAAGAAAAACGGTTTTGCGCAGATCAAAATTTATAGCTCTGTAAAGCCTGCCATTGTAAAAGCGATTTGCGATGAGGCGCACAAGCAAGGATTGACCGTGACTGGACATATCCCTTTCGGGATGACCTTACAACAAGGTGTCGATTCCGGTATGAACATGGTGAACCACGTGCAATATGTGTATTCCATCATGAAGCGGAACAAAGACCGCTCAATCAATTTTGAGGATTCGACCAGTGTTGCGGCTATTAAATTTATTAAAGAGCATGATGTTGTAATCGATCCAACCGTAGGCGTTTTCGAAATGAGCTTCCGTAATATTAATGATGATATTACTGTACTGGAACCTTCGTTCTATACCTTGCCATTGCCGTTACAAGCCATGTTGAAAAACACAGGTCAGGACTCCACCGGTGCCAAAAAATTCAAACCGCTTTATGAAAGTATGGTAAAGATCGTAAAGGTATTGCATGATGCAGGCGTAACTATCGTAGCCGGAACTGATCAGGGTTTCCCGGGTTTCAGCGTTCCCCGCGAATTAGAATTGTACGTGCAGGCAGGTTTAACTCCGGCTGATGCGATCCAAACAGCCACCATCACCCCGGCCAAAGTAATGAACATGGATAAACGCACCGGATCAATTGACGAAGGCAAAAAAGCTGATATTATTATTGTAGATGGCAATCCGCTAAAAAACATCCGCGAGATACGCAATGTAACAACGGTCATCAGGGGTGAGCATGTTTATAATCCGGGCACGTTGCATAAGCTGGTGGGCTTTAGCAAATAACAATGCCATATTAAATATTTTCAATAGCGATGGTCTTCGGCTCGTCGCTATTGTATCAGGCCCGATATTCTTTATCACCTGGCAAGTAGCGGCTAATGAAAATTTATCAACCGTTTGAACGTTCATACTATTGAAGCTGTGCAATTGACAATTCTGTGTAAATATTAATGCAATCTAATGACATTGTTAATTTAAAGTTCCAACATTAAAATTGTACTTTTGCAGCCTCATAACAAATCATGAGCGATCAGATTAAACATGAATGCGGTGTGGCATTTATCCGCTTATTAAAGCCACTCTCTTATTACCAAAAAAAGTACGGCACTGCGCTGTATGGTTTAAACAAGCTTTACCTCTTAATGGAAAAACAGCACAACCGCGGCCAGGATGGCGCAGGTGTTGCTACCATTAAACTGGATATTGAGCCCGGAAAACGATACATCAGCAGGCACAGGTCGATGGCTTCCAATGCGGTAGCCGATATTTTTGAGTATATCCAGAAGAAATTCGCCGATATACAAAAAGAGCAGCCTGAGAAACTTGCCGATGCAGAATGGCTGAAGGAGAATGTGAGCTTTACAGGCGAGGTTTTATTGGGCCACCTGCGTTATGGTACACATGGTAAAAACAGTATCGAAAACTGTCACCCGTTCTTACGCCAGAACAACTGGCAAACGCGTAACCTGGTAATTGCCGGTAACTTCAACATGACGAATGTTGATGAGCTGCTGCAACAACTGTACGACCTGGGCCAGCACCCTAAGGAAAAAGCAGATACCATCACGGTGTTAGAGAAAATCGGGCACTTCCTGGATACTGAAAACCAGGGCTTGTTTGATCAATACAAAAGAGAAGGATTAAATGATAATGTTGAGATCAGTAAGCTGATAGCTAACGACCTTGACGTTGCCAAAATACTGCGCAGATCGGCCAGAAACTGGGACGGTGGTTATACTATTGCCGGTATATTCGGTCATGGTGACGCATTTGTGATGCGCGATCCATCGGGTATTCGTCCGGCATACTACTTCCAGAATGACGAGATCGTTGTAGCTGCCTCAGAGCGCCCTGCTTTACAGACCGCTTTCAATGTTTCTATAGAAGAAATTAAAGAGATTCAGCCCGGTCACGCGCTGATCGTTAAGAAAAGCGGCAAGATCACTGAAGAAATGTTCAGCGAACCGCTGGAGAAAAAATCATGTTCGTTTGAGCGTATCTATTTCTCACGCGGCAGCGACTCGGCGATCTATCGCGAACGTAAACAATTAGGCCGTTTACTCTGCCCTCAAATATTGGACGCGGTTAATAACGATATTCAAAATACCGTATTCTCTTATATCCCAAATACAGCTGAAGTAGCTTTCTATGGTATGGTTGAAGGTGTACACAAATACATCAAAAGCTACCAGAAGGAACGCCTGCTGAATCGCGAGGACAAGATAACCGATGAAGAACTGAACGAAGTATTGTGCCTGGCGCCGCGGGTAGAAAAGATCGCCATTAAAGATGTGAAGCTTCGGACCTTCATTACGCAGGACGCCGACCGCAGCGAAATGGTGGCCCACGTGTATGATACCACTTACGGGCTGATCAAAAAAGATAAAGACACTTTGGTGGTGCTGGACGACTCTATCGTTCGCGGTACTACGCTGAAACAGAGTATCCTGAAAATATTAGACCGCCTTGGTCCTAAGAAGATCATAGTGGTTTCATCTGCTCCGCAGATACGCTTTCCCGATTGCTATGGGATCGACATGTCGCGTATGGGCGAGTTTGTTGCTTTTGAAGCAGCCATTAGTTTACTGAAAGAACAAGGTAAGGAAAGCATCATCCTTGATGTTTACCAGAAATGTAAAGCAAGTGAATCGCTGCCAAAAGAACAGGTTGAAAACTATGTGAAGGCGATCTACGAGCCATTTACAGACCAGGAAATATCCGACCGTATTGCGAAGATCATCACTCCAAAAGAGATTAATGCCGAAGTAAAAGTGATCTATCAGACACTTGAAAATCTGCATAAAGCCTGTCCTGAGCATACAGGCGACTGGTATTTCTCGGGCAATTTCCCAACGCCAGGCGGTAACAAAGTAACGAACCGTGCATTTGCAAACTGGATGGAAGGAAAGAACCAGCGGGGATATATGTAATTAAAGGACTTTTTAAGTAAAAAGACGATGAATTCCCATCGTCTTTTTTATTTTTAGGTGAAGCTAAACCACCATAATTCTTTTGAGATCAAAGTTTAGATATACGGCTTATATAGTTGCACTGGTAAGTGTATTACTTTTTATATTATTGGTTACATTTTTGAGAAAATACGTTGACTCAGATGTTCCCTTGTGGAAGACTTTTCTCATCACAGCATTCTTTTTGTTTATATGGATTTGGATGTTTTTCGGAGAATTGAAGTCGAAAATAGTTAGTGTCGACATGGACTGCGATAGTATTAGGATAAAGAAATTTTTAGGGGTTGGAACCTTGAAGGAGTATCAAATTGATGAAATTTCTGGTTTCAAAACTTCTACTCTTCGATCCAAAGGAGGAGCGTATGAATACCTTTATTTAATGGTAGACAATAAAAAGATAGGCAAGATTTCAGAATACTATCATCGCAACTACAAAGACCTAAAAAACTTTTTTGATAACGGCGGGGCTAAAAAACCTGGGGATTGAACGATTTAGTAATCGACAAGAACTCAGAGATATTTTCAACTAACAGATAATATTAACTCGCAAACGGCGCAAACACCCAATGCGTAACCAGTTTATCAAATAGGATTAATGAGGCGATAATTAAAGCAATCCCTGCAACCTCATTGAGCCGGTGAACGAATTTTACGGATATTCTGTCACGTAACTTATTGGCATAAAATGCTTTGGTGGTGTCTAACCCAAACTGAACGATCAGTATGGTAAGGAACATCACGGCTATCTTTAATGACCGGTTAGGAACGGTATTAATATACAGCGTACTGGCGGTACCCACCACAACCGTCCAATGAAACAGAAGGGTAGGGTTGAGGATGCACATCAGGAAGCCTTTCAGAAAATACCCCGTTTGTTTTAGCCTGGACGGAACAGTGTTATTGTAATTTACTTCTGATTTCTTGAAAATATAGTAAATACCCAGACCGAAAAGTATGACACAGCCCACAATCCCTGCATGCTGCTTATCCTGGCTGGAAATATCGAAATACTGTGAACCAAAGAGGATAGCACCAACAAAGACCACATCGCTTGTGACCACACCTAACGCCAAAGCGACGCCAGCATGAAAGCCTTTTTCGATGCTCGTTTTTATTAATGCAAAAAAGACAGGGCCTGTCAAAAACGTGAGCACTAATCCTACCCCAATCCCCCTGATTACAGCTTCTATCATTAATTATTGTAGGCTTTGGAATGTCGGTTGCCGTTAGCCGGGAACGAATATGCAACTTTTAGCAGTAAACAACCAAACCTAAAATTCGGATTTTATTATTAAAAAAGTACATATCGATTTCTAAAAAATAATCTTTATGTTAGTGTCTTGTAAACTTACTACTCCAACCTAAAAAACTAAAATGGATCAAAACAAAACAAAGAGTTATGGCTCAGCGCTGTACACTATTATCACTGTGTTTTTTTTCTGGGGATTTTTAGCCGCTTCAAACGGTATTTTCATCCCTTTTTGTAAAGCACATTTTAACCTTACCCAATTTGAATCTCAGCTGATCGACTTTACATTTTATGGCGGATATTTTATTGGCTCGTTGGCGCTCTATTTTGCGTCACAGGCTACCAAAGTCGACATATTGAACAAGTTGGGCTATAAAAATGGTATCATATGTGGTCTTGTGATATCAGCAATAGGTGCGCTTGTGATGGTACCTGCTGTAAATTCAGGATCATTTGGGTTCATTCTGAGCTCCTTTTTTGTTATTGCCTTAGGGTTCTCATTGCAGCAAACTGCGGCTAACCCTTTTGTTATTGCACTTGGCTCACCCGAAACAGGATCTAACCGCTTAAATCTGGCGGGCGGTGTAAATAACTTTGGCACCTTACTCGGGCCGATCGTGGTTAGTATAGTTTTATTTGGAGGCGCGGGTAAAATAATACCCGCTTCGGAAGTTAAAATTACAGCAGTAGATAATTTGTATTACATATTGGCCGCGCTATACATAGCTGTTGCCATATTCTTTTGGGTATCAAACTTGCCTAAAGTTACCAGCGATGAAAAGATAGAAGCAAGTCATAAAACCAATTTACCGTTAGGCATCATATTTATTGCTTTCTGCTTGATCCTTGCAGCAGGTCCGCTAACCAAAATGACCGGATTGTCAAGACCGTATTTTGTTTACCCCGCTTTGGCAATAATTTTAGTCACCCTGATGGGGTCGTTATCTGCGTCGAGCAAGTCTAATGAAGGCTGGGGGGCTATGCATTATCCACAATTGATCTACGGTATGATAGCAATATTTACTTATGTAGGCGTGGAAGTGACTATACAAAGTAACATGGGTGCGCTTTTGAAGACGCCAGAATTTGGCGGATTTAAAGAGTCGGAAATAGCACCTTATATATCCTTGTACTGGGGTAGCTTGATGATAGGCCGGTGGACTGGGGCTATAGCTGTATTTAACCTTTCAAAAACAGCTAAAAATGTGCTTACTGTTATCGTTCCTTTATTCGCTTTTGGAGTGGTACTCGGTGCTAACAAGCTTAATGGCGTGGACGTTTCCAATCTATATATATATGTGTGCTGCGTAGTGGTTTTGATTATAGGTTTCATGATCGGGCAACAAAAACCGGTTCGTACATTGGCCATATTTGGAGTATTGGGTATACTGGCAATGGTTGTGGGTTTAATGACGACCGGACGTGTTGGTCTATTGTCATTTATCAGCGGTGGCCTATGCTGCTCTATCATGTGGCCGTCTATTTTTGCTTTATCTATTGCAGGATTAGGAAAATATACCAGCCAGGGTTCCGCATTTTTGATCATGATGATCCTAGGTGGCTCTATCATTCCTCCGGTACAAGGTATATTGGCTGATACCAGCGGCATCCACCTTTCTTATGTAGTCCCTGTATTGTGTTTCGCTTACCTGGCATTCTTCGCGATAAAAGCAGGTGCCGTGTTAAAGAAACAAGGTATCGACGTAGACAACATGGAAGCTGGAGGAGGGCACTAATATTTAGTGACCAGTTAATCAGTTAACCAGTGATCAGTTAGTACTCGAAAGCTAGTCCCGGATTAACTGATTAACCGGTCACTGATCTCTGATTAACAATGAAATTAAGTTTCGATCATATTTTTATGAATTTGGCAACCGACCTGGCCAAGCGCTCACACTGCGTTAAGGCACAGGTCGGTGCTGTTTTGGCGAAGGACACCCGTATTATTTCTATAGGCTATAATGGTCCGCCGGCAGGCACCCATAACTGTGACGAAGAATGGCCCGAAACCGGTTGCCCGCGTGACGCCCGTGGGAGTTGTTCGCTTGCCCTGCATGCCGAAGAGAATGCGATATTATATGCCGTAAAAAACGGTGCTAACCTGGAAGGTTCAACCTTATATACCACGCTTTCACCATGCCTGCCTTGCGCCCGGCTGATATTCTCGGCTGGTATAAAGCATGTTTACTTTATGAAATCGTATGCCCAATACAAAGGCTTACCCAGCGACGAAGGCGTCGATTTTCTCAATCATTTTGGGGTGAAGGCCGAGAAGTTCGAGGTGGGAGATTAGTTGGCCTGCAGCCCACAAGGGCAATGTCATTAAGTTAAGGGGACCACGTTTCAATTATAGCCGCGTGTAGACTCACCCCGAATGCGCTACGATGTTCGACCCTCTCTATCCGCTGAGTAGCGGATAAAGAGGGTTAAAAAAAACAATTTTCTGATTGCCTCTTTCCGCGCAGCGAAGAGAGGGAGGTCGAGCGTAGCAATGACCGGGTGAGTAGAATAGGCGACATGCTTAATTCAATGACATTGCCCCACAGGGGTTGAGAAGATTATTCTAAGTGGCATACATCCGTGTGCCTACGGTCAGCCCGGGGCTCCTCATTTTGCGGGAGTATTGCCTTCCTATTGGTATTTCAATTTTGTCTATTTCAACATCATGATTGGTAAAGGCCGTAACCCTGTTTACAGAAACGATATATGATCTGTGAATACGCATAAACAGATCGGAAGGCAGTAATTCTTCTATACTTGTTAACGACTGTTTTACCAGCAAAGGTGCGTCATGCTGCCGGAATATCTTGATATAATCTTTAATGCTTTCTACATAAAGAATATCCTCAAAAAAGACCTTAACCATTTTTCTGCTTGCTCTGAGATATAAATGGCCGCCCTTGGTTGATAAATCGTGATCTTCTTCTACAGGCATGCGGGCACCAGTCACCTTATTAACGGCTGTTAAAAAACGCTCTAAACTTAATGGTTTTAATAAATAATCGGCCGCGCCCAAATTAAAGGCCTCGGCAGCATACTCAACATAGGAGGTTATAAAAATTACTTTTGGGGGATGTAGTAAAGTTTTAATAAAACTGATCCCCGACAGGTCCGGCATATTGATATCAAGAAATAGCAGGTCTATTTTTTGGGTTTGCATGATCGTCATTGCCTCAAAGGCATTGTTACACAGACTTACGACCTCAAGTTGCCGAAGCAGGCCTGCATATTTTTTAACTATCATTAAAGCAATTGGATCATCATCGACAATTAAGCATTTCCACATCATGATTAAATCCCCTTTCTGCCATGTCATAGGTGCTATAATCCTGATTATCATGATCATAGCTTGATTGAATTTGGCCTTTAGATGTAGTAATATTCGCCCAGGATTTTATACTATTTATGGTGAAAATTCTAACAATAATAAAATATTATTTTAAGTAAAAGCATAGTGTTTTCACGGTATTTTCAAGGGTGTTTTCACGGTGTTTTCGATATCAATTATTTTGCTGATCAAGCGAATTAAAAAGCAGAGAATAACCAGCTATTATTGTGAAAACTGCCCCAAATGCAACTGTTTTTGGATAAACGGCTAATAATGGGAGACAAACAACGAATGCGGGCGTACGAGTAGCGAATGTAGCGCCATAATGCAGATTATACTGATAAATCAGTAGTATAAATCCGCTACTTGCGCATGCAGCTACTTTTCATTTGGCGGCTTAAAAGCCTTTTTATATTTGATAAGCATTTAAACTTTATAATGGAAAGATCATGAAAAAGGTAATCATCCCATTCCTGCTTGGCGGTTTGATGTTCATTGCAGGGACACAGATCGCATCGGCCCAGATTGTATTGAAGGAGGTTGCAATTTCGGGCAAAAGTACCAAAGTTGAAATAACAAAAAAGGTTTCTAAATCATTTGACCGCTTTTTTAAAGGCGCTGTAGCGCCTCAATGGTATGAGGCAAATAAACGGTTTATTGTAAATTTTATTCTTGATGACCAAAAACACAAAGCGGAGTTTACCAAAGGCGGCCAGTTATTGTATGTTTTGGCTTACGGGAATGAAGAACACATGCCCCAGGACGTAAGAACTGTTGTGAAAAGTAAATATTTCGATTATAACATTATCTCTACAGTTAAAATTGACGTTGACGGAAAAACTGTATGGCTTGTTAACATTGAAGATGCACAGCAATACTATGTGCTAAGAGTAGAAGATGGGGATATGACTGTTATGAATAACTTTAGAAAATCGTGATACTTAATTAAGGGTTTTGCATGAACCATAATTCGCTTGTTTTAAAGTTCAAACGATTATGTATGGTCCTGAAATGGACTTGCGAAACCGGCAAATCAATAAATCATGGTTCAGGGCAACAACGGCTCCACTTTATCCAGTGCAAACTGTAACTGCTCATCAGGCGTCATATTGGTATTGTCCAGTATGATAGCATCCGGGGCCCTTACCAGCGGACTTTCAGTACGTGTGGTATCCTGGTAATCGCGGTGCGCTATGTTTTCGAACACATCCTCAAGTGTAATGTCCGGATTTTTTTCATAAAGCTCCTTGTATCTTCTTTCTGCCCTTATTTTGGGATCAGCAGTCATAAAGATTTTTAATGTGGCATCCGGGAAAACCGTAGTACCGATATCCCTGCCATCCATCACAATGTTTTTAGATCGGCCCATACGTTGCTGCTGCTTCACCATTTCGTGCCTTACTTCGCGGAGTGCAGCAACTGAGCTTACGTTATCTGAAACCGGCATCTGGCGTATTTCTTCAGAAACTTCTTCGTCGTTTAGTGTGATATGCGTCTGGTAGTCGCGTGAATGAAAGTTAAGGTGGATATTTTTCAGCGCCCCGGCGACCTGTTCGTGATTGTTCAGATCGACTTTGTTCCGCAAAAAATAGAGTGTTACGGCACGGTACATAGCACCACTATCGATATAGATGAAATGAAGTTTTTTGGCTAACGCTTTGGCTAA
>JACXTT010002492.1_pt1 | contig 29121 bp, 21 predicted proteins | sample 9270951 | NCBI WGS metagenome assembly JACXTT01 (sample SAMN15532306, study PRJNA645909) | rock metagenome | isolation source: weathered quartz diorite | place: Puerto Rico | collected 2017-06-21 | reverse complement strand
GCGCTGGCCGTGCCGCTCAATGCGGTGCGCACCGACAAGCCGCAGCCCTATGTGCAGGTGCTCAGCAACGGCCAGGTGGTGCACCAGACCGTGACGCTGGGCGCACGCGGCGAGGCCGCCGGCGTGCCCATGGTGGGCGTGCAAGGCGTGGCCGAAGGCGCGCATGTGCTGGGCGGCACCGTGGGCACGGTGCGCGAAGGCACACTGGTCAAGACCAAGGCCACGGCCCCCTAAGCCATGTGGTTCACCCAAGTCAGTCTCAAGAACCCGGTCTTCGCCACCATGGTCATGCTGGCCCTGGTGGTGCTGGGGGCCTTCTCCCTGCAGCGCCTGCAGGTGGACCAGTTCCCCAACGTGGACTTCCCGGTGGTCGTGATCACCACCGACTACCCCGGCGCCGCGCCGGAGATTGTCGAGAGCGAAGTCTCCAAGAAGATCGAGGAAGGCGTCAATTCCATCGCCGGCATCAAGGCGCTGACCTCGCGCAGCTACCAGGGCCAGTCGGTGGTCATCATCGAGTTCAACCTGGAAATCGACGGCCGCAAGGCCGCAGACGATGTGCGCGAGAAGGTCGCGTCCATCAAGCCCACGCTGCGTGATGAGGTGAAGGAACCGCGCGTACTGCGCTTCGACCCGGCGGCGCGCGCCATCTGGTCGGTGGCGGTGCTGCCCGACAGCTCGGTCAACGGGGTGCGCCCACTGAATGCCGTGGAACTGTCCGACTGGGCCGACCAGACGCTCAAGAAGCGCCTGGAAAACGTGCGCGGCGTCGGTGCCGTGACGCTGGTCGGCGACACGGCCCGCGAGATCAACATTTACCTGAACCCGCAGGCGCTGGAGTCCTTCGGCATCACGCCGGACCAGGTGGTGGCTGCGGTGCGCAATGAGAACCAGGACGTGCCGGTGGGCACGATACGCTCGCTGGAGCAGGAACGCGTGATCCAGATCGACGCGCGCATCCAGCGCCCCGAAGAGTTCGGCAAGATCATCGTCACGCGCAAGAACGGCGCACCGGTGCTGGTGGAGCAGTTGGCCCGGGTGTCCGACGGCGCGCAGGAAATCGACAGCCTGGCGCTGTACAACGGCCAGCGCACGCTGCTCTTGAACGTGCAGAAGTCGCAGGACGAGAACACCATCGCCGTCGTCGACGGTCTGCAGAAGACGCTGGTGGAAATCCAGAAGCAGCTGCCGCCCGGCGTGCGCGTGGAGCCCATCATGGACGGCTCGCGCCAGATCCGCGTGTCGGTAGAGAACGTGCGCCGCACGCTCATCGAAGGCGCGGTGCTGACCATCCTGATCGTGTTCCTGTTCCTGAACTCCTGGCGCTCCACGGTGATCACCGGGCTGACACTGCCGATCGCGCTGATCGGTACCTTCCTGTTCATGAACATGCTGGGCTTCACCATCAACATGATCACGCTGATGGCGCTGAGCCTGTGCGTGGGCCTGCTGATCGACGACGCCATCGTGGTGCGCGAGAACATCGTACGCCATGTGCAGATGGGCAAGAACCCGTTTGACGCATCCATGGACGGCACGCAGGAAATCGGCCTGGCGGTGCTGGCCACGACGCTGTCCATCGTCGCGGTGTTCCTGCCCATCGGCTTCATGGGCGGCATCATCGGCAAGTTCTTCCACGAGTTCGGCCTGACCATCGTGGCCGCCGTGATGATCTCCATGTTCGTCAGCTTCACGCTGGACCCGATGATGTCGTCGATCTGGCACGACCCCAGCATCGAGGCACACGGCCGCAAGGGTCCGCCCGTCACCTTCTACGACAAGACCATAGGCCGCGTCACCGGCCTGTTCGACACCGGCACCGAGTTGCTGGCCGAGGCCTACCAGGGCATCCTGCGCTGGGCGCTCAAGCACAAGCTGGCCACGGTGGGCCTGGCGTTTGCCATCTTTGTCGGCAGCATCTTCATGGTGCCGCTGTTGGGCACGGAATTCGTGCCCAAGTCGGACTTCTCGGAGACCACGCTGAACTTCTACACCCCGGTGGGCTCTTCGCTGGAAGTGACCGAGGCGCGCGCCAAGCAGGTCGAGGCCATCATCCGGGAGTTCCCCGAAGTGCGCTACACGCTGACCACCATCAACACCGGCAATGCGCTGGGCAAGATGTACGCCAGCGTCTATGTGCGCCTGGTGGACCGCAAGCTGCGCACGCTGAATGTGGACGCCATGTCCGTGGTGCTGCGCGAGCGCCTGCGCCGCGTGCCCGGCATCACCGTGACCCACGTCGGCCTGCTGGACTCCATCGGCGGCAACAAGCAGATCCAGCTGTCTATCACCGGCCCCGACACCGGCGAGCTGGAACGCCTGGCCACGCTGGTCATGGACAAGCTGCGCCCCATCCCCGGGCTGGTGGACCTGGACTCCAGCGTCAAGCCCAACAACCCGACGCTGGACGTGCAGGTGCAACGCAATGTGGCCTCCGATCTGGGCGTGGGCGTGCAGCAGATCGGCGCTGCGCTGCGCACGCTGGTGGCCGGCCAGACCGTCGGCAACTGGCGCGCACCGGACGACCAGACCTATGACGTCAACGTGCGCCTGGCGCCTGAAGCCCGCAACAGCCCGCAGGACATGGACCGCCTGCCGTTCGCACTGGGCACCAATGCCGACGGCAGCCAGCGCATCGTGCGCCTGAACCAGGTGGCGCGCGTGACCGAGTCCACCGGCTCCAACCAGATCAACCGGCGCGACCTGACGCGCGAGGTGTCGTTCAGCACCAATGTGTCGGGCCGCTCGGCCGGCGAGGTGTCGGCCGACATCAAGAAGGCCATGGACACCATCGCGCTGCCGCCCGGCTACAGCTACCAGTTCAGCGGCTCCACCAAGGACATGGCCGAGTCCTTCGGCTACGCTGTCTCCGCGCTGGTGCTGGCCATCGTCTTCATCTACATGATCCTGGCCAGCCAGTTCAAGAGCTTCCTGCAACCGCTGGCGTTGATGACGGCCTTGCCCCTGACGCTGATCGGCGTGGTGCTGGCGCTGATGATGTTCAACTCCACGCTGTCGATGTTCTCCGTCATCGGCGTGGTGATGCTGATGGGCCTGGTGACCAAGAATGCGATCCTGCTGGTGGACTTTGCGATCCGCTCACGGGAAGAAGGCATGGAGCGCAGCGAAGCCCTGCTGCTGGCGGCCAAGGTGCGGCTGCGCCCCATCCTGATGACCACACTGGCCATGATCTTCGGCATGGTGCCGCTGGCCTTCGCATTGACCGAAGGCTCTGAAACCCGCGCACCGATGGGGCAGGCCGTGATCGGCGGCGTCATCACCTCGTCGCTGTTGACGCTGGTGGTGGTGCCGGTCGTGTATTGCTATATGGATGATCTCGCCACATGGGCCAAACGCCTGTGGGGCAGCAAGCCGTCGCACCCCGCCGGTAAAATTTGAACGCTTTGTGCCTACCTGTATGGAGTCTTGGAAATGAATATCGAAAAAGCCCGCTTCAACATGATCGAACAGCAGATCCGCCCCTGGGATGTGCTGGACACGTCCGTCCTGGACCTGCTGTCCGTCGTCAAGCGCGAGGACTTTGTGCCGCTGGCCCACAAGGCCCTGGCCTTTGCCGACCTGGAGATCCCGCTGGCCGGCGGCGAACACATGCTGGCGCCGCGCCTGGAAGCCCGCATGCTGCAGGACCTGGCGGTGCAGAAGCATGAGAAGGTGCTGGAAATCGGCACCGGCTCGGGCTACATGGCGGCCTTGCTGGCGCACCGCGCCCAGCGCGTGCTGTCGCTGGAACTCAACGCCGATCTGGTGAGCATGGCGCGCACCAACCTGCAAAAGGCCGGCATCACCAACGCCGAAGTGCGCCAGGGCAACGGTGCGCGCAGCGTCGCGGCCGACGGCCCGTTCGACGTCATCGTGCTCAGCGGCTCGGTCGCCGAAGTGCCGCATGCCCTCTTGGAACAGCTGAATGTGGGCGGCCGCCTGGCCGCCGTGGTCGGGGAAGAGCCCATGATGCGCGCCACCTTCGTGACGCGCTCTGCGTCCGGCGCCTTCCGCACCACCCAGCCCTGGGACACCGTCGCCCCGCGCCTGCACCATTTTGCAGAGCCCTCGCGCTTCAAGTTCTGAACCCGGATTGCGAACTGCCCATGATTGCCCAAGTCCGCCCCGCCGAGCTGTCCCAGTGGCTGGAGGCCGCGCGCGCGCACGGCGAGCCCATCGTGCTGGATGTGCGCGAACCCCATGAACTGCAGATCGCCAGCGTGCAGGCCGACGGCTTCACGTTGCTGGCCATGCCCATGGGCAGCATCCCGCCGCGCCTCGCCGAGCTGGACCCGGAGCAGCCCGTGGCCTGCCTGTGCCACCACGGCGGGCGCAGCATGCAGGTTGCCCATTTCCTGCAAAGCCACGGCTTTGCGCACGTGGCGAATATTGCGGGCGGCATCCATGCCTGGTCTGCAGAGCTTGACCCGTCCATTCCCCGCTACTGATACGCCCGCCCCCGCTTCACCTTAGGCCCTAGAAAGAACACCATGCTCCGCTCCTCTGCCCCCTTCCGTGTGCTCCCTTTGCTGCTGGCTCTGGGCAGTGGCTTCTCGGCCTCTGCGCAGGCGCAAAGCCTGGTGGACCTGTACAACGCTGCCAAGGGCTATGACGCCAGCTACCAGTCGGCCAAGTCGCAGTACGACGCCACGATGTACAAGGTCGACCAGGCCAAGGCCCTGCTGCTGCCCACCGTGGGCCTGTCCGTGGGCGCCAGCCAGACCAACCAGGAAAACTTCCCCACGCCGGTCTCGCAGGACAAGAACTACACCTACGGTTCGCAAACGGCCACGCTGGGCGTGACGCAGCCGCTGTACCGCCCGGCCAACCTGGCCAGCTATGAGCAGGGCAAGAAGCAGGCGGACCTGGCCCAGGCCCAGCTGACAGCGGCAGACCAAGACCTGATCATTCGCGTCAGCCAGGCCTATTTCGACGTGCTGTCGGCCAGCGACAACCTGACCGTGGTGCAGAGCCAGAAGACTGCCGTGGCCGAACAGCTGGCCTCGGCCAAGCGCAACTTCGAGGTCGGCACCTCCACCATCACCGACACCCGCGAAGCCCAGGCCCGCTACGACCTGGTGATTGCCCAGGAACTGGCCGCCCAGAACGACCTGCGCGTCAAGTCGCTGGCGCTGGACCAGCTGGTTGGCAAGCCCAACTCCAGCCCCAAGCCGCTGCTCGCACCGGTGGTGCTGGCCGACCTGCAACCCGCCGATGTCGAACCCTGGGTGCAACAGGCCGACGCCAACCACCCTGGCATCAAGCAGCTGCAAGTCGCACTCGATGTCGCCAAGCTGGAAACCCAGAAGGCCGAAGCCGGCCACAAACCCACACTGGACCTGACCGGCAGCTACACCGCCGCCAACGCCAGCAACGGTTCCTCCAGCGCGTCCACCAATTTCGACAGCCGTGTCAACCAGGCGACGATTGGCATCAGCTTCAACCTGCCGCTGTTCGCCGGCTTCTCCACGCAGAACCATGTGCGCGAAACCCTGGCCCTGGAAGACAAGGCCCGCACCGACCTGGAGGCCACGCGCCGTAGCGTGGCGCAAGGTACGCGCACTGCGTTCTTCGGCGTGCAGTCCGGTCTGGCCCAGGTCAAGGCCTACGAGGCCGCGGAAGCCTCCAGCCAGAGCGCGCTGGACGCCAACAAGCTGGGTTACCAGGTGGGCGTACGCATCAACATCGATGTGCTGAACTCGCAAAGCCAGCTGTACCAGACCAAGCGTGACCTGGCGGCGGCCCGCTACAACGTGCTGGTTGGTGGCCTGAAGCTGCGCCAGGCGGCCGGCACGCTCAGCGCCGACGACCTGCTGCCGATCAACGGCCAGCTGGCGCAGTAGGCCCTAAGGGCCCTGCAGCAAGGCATCCAGCGCCCGCGCAGTACGCTGCGCAGCACCACGGTGCGCATGGCCCAACGCCAGCGCCGCGTCACGGGCCTGGGTTAGCGCCGGCGGGGACTGCAGCAGCGCCTGGGCCTGCTGCACCGCCTGCGCCAGGTCGGTCACACGCAATGCGGCGCCGGCCGCCTCGGCCAGTTGTGCCGCCTCGGCAAAGTTGAAAGTGTGCGGCCCCATCAATACCGGGCAGCCGCAGGCTGCAGCCTCGATCAGGTTCTGCCCGCCCAGCGGCGCAAAGCTGCCGCCCAGCAGGGCCGCGTCGGCCAGCCCAAAGTACAGCGCCATCTCGCCCAGAGAATCCCCCAGCCATACATCGGCCTGTGCCGGTACGCCATCAGCCCAGCGGCTGCGTCGTGACACGCTGAAACCCGCGTCTTCGAACAACGCGGCCACCGCGTCAAAGCGCTGCGGATGCCGCGGCACGATCAGCCACTGCACCCCGGATGCTTCATTTTTAGTAGCTATCTGCGCACTATTGGCGGGGGCTGCAGGCAGTTTTTGCTTCAAACTGTCGAGCAGCATGGCCTCTTCACCCTCGCGTGAGCTGGCAAACATCAGCACCGGCCGCGGGCTGTGCTGGCGCACGGCCCTGCCCTGTGCCAGTTGCGCCGCGTCGGGGTTCACGTCGAACTTGAAATTGCCCATGACGCCCTGCACCGGTGCCCCCAGGCTGCGCAGGCGCGCGGCATCCGCCTCGGTCTGCGCCCACACCGCGCGCAGGCCGCGGTAGGCCGGGCGCGCCAGCCATGCCAGCCGCTGTGCCTCGCGCAGCGACTTGTCGCTGAACCGGGCGTTGACCAGGCACAGCGGCACGCCGGCCTGTACACAGCCTGCCACCAGGTTGGGCCAGACCTCGGTCTCCATCAGCAGGCCGATGCGTGGGCGGAAATGCGCCAGGAAGCGTGCCACCGCGCCAGGCGTGTCCCACGGCTGCCAGACCTGCACGTCGCCGTCCTGCAGCAGCGCACGCCCCTGCGCGCGCCCGGTGGCCGTGCCATGCGTCAGCAACAGCCGCATGCCCGGCCACTGCGCACGCAGTTGCACCAGCAGTGCGGCGGCGGCGCGGGTTTCGCCCAGCGACACCGCATGCACCCAGACCAGTTCGCCAGCAGCCTGCGCCGGCACGCTGTAGTGGCCGAAGCGCTCCGGTACGGCCTCGCCGTAGACCGGCTCGGCCACGGCGCGGCGGCGCAGCCTGCGCCGCACCAGCGGCTGCAAGAGCGCCATCACAGAGGAATACAGGACACGGGCTATGGGCATGTCAGCGGCACAGCACCGGCGTGGCCAGACTGTCCCAGGCCTGCCAGACGGTTTCCAGGTCCGGCTCTGGCGTGGCGAACACGGCGATCTGGCGCGGTGTCTGCGGCCCGGTGCGCCAGGCGGTGTCGAAGTTGTAGATCTGCACATGCGGCAGCCCCAGGGCCACCGCGATATGGCTCAGGCCGCTGTCCACACCGATGACGCCAGCGCAGTGGGCCAAGGTGTCGGTCAGCGCGTCCAGCCTCAACGCGGGCCAGACCCAGGCGTCGTCCAGCTGCTGGGCGATGGCCTCGCTGGTGGCCTTCTCTGCCGCATTGCCATGCGGCAGCGCAACGGCAAAGCCGCTGTGGTTCAGCCGCTGCCCCAGCGCCACCCATGAGGCCAGCGGCCATTGCTTGTCGGCGCGCGAGGTGCCGTGCACCAGGGCCACCAGCGGCCTGCGTGGCGCAAACGGGTTGGCTGCCGTGCCGCGCTGCGCCGCCACCGGCTGGCTCAGCTCCAGCGCGCCGGGCACCAGGCCAAAGCGCACCGGTTCTGCCGGCACATAGTCCAGCGCCGCAGCACACAGCAGGCGTGCGCGCTGCACCGCGTGCACATGCGGTTCCATGGGAATAGGTTTGTCGGCGACCCAGCGCGCGGGGGCTTCGAAACTGGAGCCCTCGGTCTGGTTGTCCAGCCCGTAGCGGTGCCCCTGCGGCGTGGTGCGCGCCATCCACGACACCAGCGCCGACTTCGTCAGCCCCTGCAGGTCGATGACGGCGTCGTAGGCCTCCTGCCGCAATGCGGCGCGGAAGGCGCGCCACTCCTGGCGCGTCGCGCGCGCCAGCGGTGCCTTGCGCCAGCGGCGCAGGTCACACGGGATGATGCGCCGCACACCGTTGCAGCGCGCCACCAGCGGGGCAAAGGCACGCTCCACGACCCAGTCCAGCTGCGCGCCGGGAAAGGCGGCCACGATGTCCTGCACCGCGGGCATGGCGTGCACCACGTCCCCCAGCGAGGACAGCTTGACGATGAGTATCTTCAAGACCGTGTCACCCGCTCAATGCGCGGCTTGCCCGAGGTGGGCATCGGGCTTGACGGCGTGTAGGAGCGCCAGCATGTCGGCCTGGATGCGGTCCAACGCAGCCTGGGTGTGGCCTTCAAAGCGCAGCACCAGCACCGGCGTGGTGTTGGACGCCCTCACCAGGCCAAAGCCGTCCGGCCAGTCCACGCGCAGGCCGTCGATGGTATTCACGACCGCCGGCAACGCAAAGCTGGCTTTTGCGACCAACTGCTCCACCAGGCGGTGCGGCTCACCCTCCGCGCAGGCCACGTTCAACTCCGGCGTGGAGAAGCTGGTCGGCAGCGCATTGAGCACCGCATTGGCGTCGGGCGAGCGGCTGAGGATTTCCAGCAGGCGGCAGCCGGCATAGGTGCCGTCGTCAAAGCCGAACCAGCGTTCCTTGAAGAAGATGTGGCCGCTCATCTCGCCGCCCAGCGGCGCGTCGATCTCGCGCATCTTGGCCTTGATCAGCGAGTGCCCGGTCTTGAACATCAGCGGCTTGCCGCCCGCCGCCGCGATGGCCGGAGCCAGGCGTTGCGAGCACTTCACGTCGAACACGATGCTGCCGCCGGGCACGCGCGACAGCACGTCCTGGGCGAACAGCATCATCTGGCGGTCCGGGTAGATGTTGTTGCCATCCTTGGTGACGATGCCCAGCCGGTCGCCGTCGCCGTCGAAGGCCAGGCCCAGTTCGGCGTCGCCGTTTGCCAGCGCGGCCATCAGGTCGCGCAGGTTTTCGGGCTTGCTCGGGTCTGGGTGGTGGTTGGGGAAGTTGCCGTCCACCTCGCTGAAGAGTTCCTGCACCTCGCAGCCGATGGCGCGCAGGATGCCGGGGGCCGACGCGCCGGCAATGCCGTTGCCGGAGTCCACGACGATCTTGATCGGGCGGGCAAGTTGGATATCGCCGACGATGCGCTGGGTGTAGGCCGCCAGCACGTCCACCTTCTGGCGCGCGCCGCCGCTTTGCAGCACCCAGCTTTCTTTTTCCATGATGGCGCGCAAGGCCTGGATGTCGTCGCCATAGATGGCGCGCCCGCCCATGACCATCTTGAAGCCGTTGTAGTCGCGCGGGTTGTGGCTGCCGGTGACCTGGATGCCGCTGCGGCACATGGTGTAGGCGGCGAAATACAGCATGGGGGTGGTGACGCGGCCAATGTCGATGACCGTGATGCCGGCCTCTTCCAGCCCGCGCATCAGCGCCTGCGACAGGGCCGGCCCGCTGAGCCGGCCGTCGCGCCCCACGGCGACGGTGGTCTCCCCTTGCGCCCGGGCGACGGTGCCAAAGGCACGGCCCAGGTTCAGCGCGACTTCTTCCGTCAGGGTCGTGGGCACAACGCCACGGATGTCGTAGGCCTTGAAAATCGATGCAGCCAGTTGCACGGTGGGGATTCCTTCCAAAAAGTCACGCAATCGTCTTGCGTCGTGCGCAATCAGCCTGCGCGGTGGATTGTAGGCGGCAAGTGGGTCAGGGACATGTCCGAAAACGGCCATCCCTATTCCTGCCGCTGCGTATCATTGGGCGCATGGAAACCGCTGCCGTCACCGACTCCCCCGACGCCTGCTACCTGGCCCTGAAGGCCCGGGACGCGCGCTTTGACGGCTGCTTCTTCACCGGCGTCACCTCCACCGGCATCTACTGCCGCCCGGTGTGCAAGGTAAAAACACCCAAGCGCGAAAACTGCCGCTTCTTCGGCCTGGCGGCGCAGGCCGAGCGCGCCGGCTTCCGGCCCTGCCTGCGCTGCCGCCCGGAGCTGGCGCCGCATTCGGTGGTGTGGTCCATCCAGGACGCGTCCTACATATTGGCGCACCAGGCGGTGCGCCTCATGGACGAGCCGGAGTCCTGGAGCGACAGCGTATCCGGCGACCCCTCTGTCGAAGAACTGGCCGCCAAGCTGGGCGTCAGCGACCGCCATCTGCGGCGCATCTTCGAGGCGCAGTTTGGCGTCTCGCCGCTGCAATACCTGCAGACGCGCCGCCTGCTGACGGCCAAGCAGCTGCTGGCCGACACCGACCTGCCCATCACCCAGGTGGCGCTGGCCAGCGGCTATGCCAGCGTGCGCCGCTTCAATGCCGCCTTTGTCGAGCACTACGGCCTGAACCCGACGCAGCTGCGCCGCGAAGGCACGTCGCGCCAGGGCCAGGGCGTGAGCGTCAAGCTGGGCTACCGCCCGCCGTACGACGTGGAGGCCATGCTGGGCTTCTTTGGCAAGCGCCTGGTCCAGGGTGTGGAGGTGGTCAACCCCACGCCCGGACAGGCGGGCCTGGCACGCACGCTGCGCGTCGAGTCCGGCGGCCAGCCCCATACCGGCTGGCTGCTGGCCGAGTTTGACGAAGCGCGCAGCCAGGTGCTGCTGCGCGTCAGTGATGGCCTGCGCGTCGTGCTGCCGCTGGTGATTCGCCGCCTGCGTGCCGCGCTGGACCTGGACGCCGACCCCAAGGCCATCAACAGCGTGCTGCACGCCAGCTTTCCGCACGGCGACGCGCTGCGCGTGCCCGGATCGATGGACGGCTACGAGCTGGCCGTGCGTGCGGTACTGGGCCAGCAGATCACCGTGGCCGCCGCCCGCACCCTGGCGCAGCGCATGGTGGACCGCTTTGGCGAGCCCATCAGCACGCCGCTGCCTGCGCTGACGCGCCTGTTCCCGACGCCCGCGGTGCTGGCCCAGGCCAGCGGCGACGCCTTGGGCGAACTGGGCATCGTCAAGCAGCGCCAGGCCGCCATCGTGGCGATTGCCGCGGCCGTGGCCGAGCAGCGCCTGCAGCTGCACCCCGGTGCTGACGTGCACGCCACCATTGCGGCGCTCAAGGAATTGCCCGGCATTGGCGACTGGACAGCGCAGTACATTGCGATGCGCGCGCTGCGCTGGCCCGACGCCTTTCCGGCCGGCGACGTGGCGCTGCACAAGGCACTGGGCGTGCAAGAGCACAAGCAGCCGGCCAAGGCCGCCGAAGCCGCGTCGGCGGCGTGGAAGCCGTGGCGCAGCTACGCCGTCATCCGCGCCTGGGCGGGCCTGCCCGCGCCGGGCACCAAGAAACTACTAAATCAATAGCAGCTTACGCATATTCCATGAGGCCTACGGAGACTATTCCTATGCAATTCCATCCTTCCACGGTGCAGAGCACGTACCACAGCCCGCTGGGGCCCATGGTCCTGGCCGCGTCGGACGCCGGCCTGGTCGGCGTCTGGTTCCATGACCAGAAGCACCTGCCCGACACCAGCGCGTGGCCCACGCAAGCGGACCACCCGGTGCTGCGACAGGCCGCGGCACAACTGGCCGAATACTTTGCCGGCACACGCCAGCACTTTGAACTGCCGCTGGACGTCAGCGGCGGCACCGCCTTCCAGCAGTCGGTGTGGCAGGCGCTCATGCAGATCGCGCCGGGCAACACCACCAGCTACGGGCGCTTGAGCGGCCGCATCGCCAAGCCGCAGGCGGTGCGCGCCGTGGGCGCCGCCGTCGGGCGCAACCCCTTGAGCATCGTCGTGCCCTGCCACCGCGTGCTGGGGGCCGACGGTTCGCTGACCGGCTATGCCGGCGGGCTGCCGCGCAAAGAGGCGCTGCTGAAGCTGGAGGGCGTGCAATGACCGCAGGCGCACGCAAGCCCTGGCTGCGCGACTTTGTGCTGCTGGCCGCCCTGTGGGGCTCGTCCTTCCTGTTCATGCGCGCGGGGGCCAAGGAGTTTGGCGCCATCCCCACGGCCGGCATGCGGGTGCTGGTGGCCGCGCTGTTCCTGCTGCCCATCGTCGCCTGGCGCGGGCTCATGCCGCAACTGCGCCAGCACTGGAAGCTGACCTTCCTGGTGGGGCTGACCAACTCGGCGATCCCGTTCGCCTGCTTCTCCTACGCGCTGTTGTCCATCACCACCGGGCTGTCGTCCATCCTCAACGCCACGGTGCCGCTGTTTGGCGCGGTGATCGCCTGGCTGTGGCTCAAGGACCGGCCCAACGGCGCGCGCATCCTGGGCCTGGCCATCGGCTTCCTGGGCGTGGCGCTGCTGGCCTGGGACAAGGCCAGCTTCAAGCCCGACGCCTCGGGCCTGGCCACCGGCTGGGCGGTGCTGGCCTGCCTGCTGGCCTGCCTGTGCTACGGCATCTCCGCCAGCTTCACCAAGCGCTACCTCAGCGGCCTGCCGCCGCTGGTCACCGCCACCGGCAGCCAGTTGGGTGCCCTTCTGGGCCTCTTGCTTCCCACGCTGTGGTTCTGGCCCGCCCAGACCCCCAGCCTGCAGGCCTGGGCTGCCACCGTGGCGGTGGGCGTGCTGTGCACCGGCCTGGCCTACATCCTGTATTTCCGCCTGATCGAACACGCCGGCCCGGCCCGCGCACTGGCCGTGACCTTCGCGATCCCGGTGTTCGCCGTGTTCTACGGCGCAGTGCTGCTGGGCGAAGCCATCACGCCGTGGATGCTGCTGTGCGGCGCGGTGATCGTGTGCGGCACGGCGCTGTCCACCGGCTTGGTGGGCGGGTCCAGGAAGAAATAGACGCGAGGCGTTCCCCTTCGCCCCGCAGCGGGGTGAAGGCCTACGCCGACACGGCCGCCTGCTGCTGGCCCAGGTCGGTCAGGAAGTCCACCGCAAACTGCGCCATCAGCGAATAGCTGCGGCCCTTCAGCGACACCACGCCCATGTCGGAAAACAGGGTCGGGATGCCCTGCACGTCCAGGCGCACCAGGCTGCCGTTGGCGACCTCCTGCTGGGCCCCCACGTCGGGGCAGGCCAGCACGGTGTCGGTGGTCATGGCAATGGTCTTGAGCAGGTGCAGGTCGTCGCACTCCAGCGCCTGCGGCAGGGTCTTGCCCGCCTCCAGCCCAAAGAGGCTGCCCAGGGCTTCGCGCACGACTTCCGGCACACGCACGCTGGCCAGGCCGTAGGACAGTATCTGCGCCGCCTGCAAGCTGCCGCTGCCCAGCAGCGGATGGCCCGGGCGCACATAGAAGCTGGCCGACAGCTGGCCGATGCGGGCAAAGAACAGGTCGGTGGCCGTGGGCACGTTGCGCAGGTCGGCCAGGTAGAAGTCCAGCTCTTCCGCGCGCAGGTGCTCCAGCAGGTACTTGGCGTTGTTCACTTCCACGCGCACGTTCACGCCGGGGTAGCGGGTGCGGATCTCGACCAGGAGCCGCGGCAGCATGGTTGCCGCCGGGTACGGCCCCACGCCAAAGGCCAGGTCGCCGATCAGGCGCTCGCGGTACAGCTCGACGTCGCGCTCCAGGCAGTGGTTTTCGAACAGGAGCTTGCGCGCCCGCTCCACGACAAAGGCCCCGGCCGGGGTGCAGGTCACCTCCAGCGTGCCCCGGTCGAACAGCTGCAGGCCCAGCTCTTCCTCCGCCGCCTGCACGCTGCGGCTGAAAGCCGACTGGCTCAGGTGGCATTGCACGGCCGCGCGCCCGAAGTTGCGGGTGTCGGCCAGCGTGACCAGGTGGTTGAGGCGCTTCAAATCCATAGCAATAGGGGCTTATCCGAAGCCATTATGCGCTGGATGCACCGTTTTCCAGCAATAAATGCATTGGACGAATCTGCGCCCGGATTTGACAATTCCGGTTCCCCACAAAACGCGGACGGCGGTACCGCGTGCCCAACCTGGAGACAAGCAATGACGGATATGGAATTTGACTACGTGGTGGTCGGAGCGGGCTCGGCCGGCTGTGTGCTGGCAGCGCGCCTGAGCGAAGACCCCCACGTGACGGTCTGCCTGCTGGAAGCGGGCGGGCCCGACAGCAGCGTGCTGGTCCACGCCCCCGCCGGCGTGGTGGCCATGGTGCCGACCAAGATCAACAACTACGGCTACGAGACCGTGCCCCAGCCCGGGCTGAACGGCCGCAAGGGTTACCAGCCGCGCGGCAAGACGCTGGGCGGCTCCAGCTCCATCAACGCCATGCTCTATGTGCGCGGTAACCGCTGGGACTACGACCATTGGGCGAGCCTGGGCAACCCGGGCTGGAGCTATGACGAGGTACTGCCACTGTTCAAGCGCGCCGAGCACAACGAGCAGCTGTACAACGCCTTCCACGGCCAGGGTGGCCCGCTGAACGTGACCTACCCGCGCTTTGACAGCCCGGTAAGCCAGATGTTTCTGGACGCGGCGGCGCAGAACGGTATCCCGCTCAATGCAGACTACAACGGCGCCCAGCAGGAGGGCGCCTTCCTCTACCAGGTGACGCACAGGAGCGGCGAGCGCTGCAGCGCCGCCAAGGCCTACCTGACGCCCAACCTGAATCGGCCCAACCTCAAGGTCATCACCCACGCCGTGACTGCCCGCATCCTGCTTGACGGCAAGCGCGCCACCGGCGTGCAGTTCTACCAGGGCAACCAGCTGCAGACGGTGCGCGCACGCCGCGAGGTGCTGCTGTCAGCCGGTGCCTTCGGTTCGCCGCAGCTGCTTCAGCTGTCCGGCATCGGTGCGCCGCAGGACCTGCAGCCGCACGGTATTGCCGTGGCGCATGCGCTACCCGGCGTGGGCCAGAACCTGCAGGACCATATCGACTATGTGCAGAGCTGGACGGTGCCCAGCACGACCGCCACGTTCGGCGCCATGCCGCGCGGCATGTGGAAGGTGCTGCAGGCCATGTTCGAATGGCGCAAGCACCGCACCGGCATGATCACCAGCACCATTGCGTCTGCCGGCGCATTCTTCAAGTCCAGCCCCGATGTCGCCGTGCCCGACCTGCAACTGGTGTTTGTACTGGCGCTCGTGGACGACCACGCGCGCAAGGCGCATGTCAGCCACGGCATCTCCTGCCACGTGGACGTGCTGCGCCCGTACAGCCGCGGCACGGTGAACCTGCACAGCGCGGACCCGCGCCAGGCGCCGCGCATCGACCCGCGCTTCCTGTCCGATGAGCGCGACACGCAGTTGCTCATCCGGGGCGGGCAGATGCAGCAGCGCATCATGGAATCCAGCGCCCTGGCGCCGGTGCGCCGCAGCATGCTGTACCCGGTGCACGCGGACGATGCCTGGGCAATGGAGCAGGACATCCGCAACCGCGCGGACACGCAGTACCACCCGGTGGGCAGCTGCAAGATGGGACCGGACAGCGACCCCCTGGCCGTCGTCGACGCAGAGCTGCGCGTCAAGGGCCTGGCCGGGCTGCGCGTGGTGGACGCTTCCATCATGCCCACGCTGATCGGCGGCAACACCAATGCCCCCACCATCATGATCGGCGAAAAGGCGGCGGACCTGATCCGCGCCAGCCGTTGAACACAGAGACCCGAGGACACATCCCCCATGAAGATCACGAAACGCAACGCCGCCCTGTTGACCGCACTGCTGGTGCTGGCCGGCTGCAGCAAGAACAGCGGCATTGGCGGCAGCGCCGGTGACGCATCCCCCACCACCTTGGCAGCCAACGCCCAGTTCGCCAAGGACCTGAAACTGGACGACCCGCAGGACTTTGAAGATGCCAAGCGCGGCTTCATCGCCAAGCCCAGCGGCAAGATCACGATGGCCGACGGCACGGTGCTGAAGGACTTTGACGCCTACAACTTCCTGGCCGGCCCGGCGCCGGACACGGTCAACCCCAGCCTGTGGCGCCATGCCCAGCTGAACGCCAACTACGGCCTGTTCAAGGTCACCGACGGCGTGTACCAGCTGCGCGGCTTCGACATCGCCAACCTGACGATCATCGAGGGCAAGACCGGCTGGATTCTGGTGGACCCGCTGACGGCGCGCGAGACCTCGGCCGCCGCGCTGGCGTTTGCGCGTGAGCAGCTGGGCAACAAGCCGGTGTCGGCCGTCATCATCACCCATGCGCACGCCGACCACTTCGGCGGCGTGCTGGGCGTGGTCACGCCGCAGGAAGTGGCAGAGCGCAAGATTCCCGTCGTGGCACCGGCCGGCTTCCTGGAAGAGGCCACCAGCGAAAACGTACTAGTGGGCACCGGCATGGCACGCCGCTCGCTGTACCAGTTCGGGCGCGACCTGCCGCGCTCGGCCAAGGGCAATGTGGACACCGGCCTGGGCAAGGACGTGGCCTACGGCGCCATCGGCATCCTGCCGCCGAACTGGCTGATCTACAAGCCCACGCAGCCGATGCAGATCGACGGCGTGGACTTCGTGTTCCACAACGTGCCCAGCGCCGAATGCCCGGCGGAGCTGACCTTCAGCATCCCGGCCAAGAAGCTGTACGACGGCGCGGAAAACCTGTCGCAGACCATGCACAACCTGCTGCCGGTGCGCGGCGCCAAGGTGCGTGACGCGCTGCGCTGGTCCAACTACATGGACCAGGCGCTGGAACAGACCCAGGACGCGGAGATCTACATCGGCTCGCACAACTGGCCCGTGTGGGGCAAAGCCAACATCCAGAAATTCATCACCATGCACCGCGATGTCTACAAGTACACGCACGACCAGACGGTGCGTCTGATCAATGCCGGCTACACCATCAAGGAGATACCCGACATGGTCAAGCTGCCCAAGTCGCTGGAAAGCTTCTTTGGCGCACGCGGCTACTACGGCGACCTGCGCCACAACGTGAAGGCCGTGTACCAGTTCTACATGGGCAACTACGACGGCAACCCCGCCAACCTGAACCCCCTGCCCCCGCAGGAATCGGCCAAGCACTACCTGGAGCTGATAGGCGGCTCCGACAAGGCCGTGGCTGCCGCGCAGACGGCCTACGACAAGGGCGACTACCGCTGGGCCGCCGAGCTGCTGAACCATGCGGTGTTTGGCGACCCGGCCAACAAGGCGGCCAAGGAACTGTTGGCCAAGACCTATGACCAGATGGGCTATATGGCCGAGGCCGCCACCTGGCGTAACAGCTACCTGGCCGCTGCACAGGAACTGCGCAACGGCCCGCCAGCCAAGGGACCGTCCAAGGCCACGCTGATGGAGATGCTGCTGCAGACCCCGATAGAGCGCTTCCTCGAGGCCATGGCCGCCGGCCTGAACGGTCCGGACGCCGAAGGCAAGAACCTCAAGGTCAACCTGGTGCTGACGGACCTGAAGGAGTCCTATGTGCTGTGGATAGACAACGCGGTGCTGCACTTCAAGAACGCACCGCCCGCGGCCGACGCCAACGCCACGCTGACGCTGACCCGCGACATCTTCGTGAAGATGATTGCCGGCACCGCAGGCGTCAAGGACACGCTGCTTTCCGACGACCTGAAGGTCAGTGGCAGCAAGATCGACCTGGTGCGCTTCTTCAGCCTGATCGACAAGGCGCCGGGCAACTTCCCCATCGTGACCAAGTAATGCGGCAACGGGTGCGGCCCCTGCGGCTGCACCCCGCCCAGGAGACCCCCTATGCACACCCCAGCCTGGCTCGCCACCTACGCCCAGAACCGCATCCCCGCAGAGATTGATGCCGATGCCTGCCCTTCCGTGCAACACCTGCTGGAAGCGGCAATGCTGCGCTTTGCCGACAAGCCGGCGTTCCGCGCCTTCGGGCAGACGCTGAGCTATGCCGACGTGGACCGCCTGTCCGGCGCATTCGCCGCATGGCTGCAGAACACGCTGGGCGTGAAGCCTGGCGACCGCGTCGCGGTGATGCTGCCCAACCTGATGGCCTTCCCCGTAGCTTGCCTGGGCATCATCCGCGCCGGTGCCGTGCAGGTGAACGTCAACCCGCTGTATACGCCGCGCGAGCTGCTGCACCAGTTGCAAGACTCCGGCAGCGAAACCATCATCCTCTTCAACGGCGCCACGCCCACGCTGGCGGAGATCATCGGCCAATCCGGCATCAAGACGGTGATCACCGTGGCCCCCGGCGATGCCACACCGGCCACATTGCCCAGCCCGCCGGTGGACGCGCGCCTGAGCGGCAGCATTGCGTTCTCCCAGGTGCTGCACGAAGGCGCTGGCATGGTGCGCACACCGGTGCAATGCCAGGGCAGCGATCTGCTGTTCTTGCAGTACACCGGCGGCACCACCGGCCTGTCCAAGGGCGCGGCACTGTCGCACCGCAACCTGGTGGCCAACACGGAGCAGTTCAAGGCCTTCATGCCCGAGGCGCTGCGCCCGGGTGAAGAGGTCATCGTCACAGCCATACCGCTGTATCACATCTTCGCGCTGATGGTGAACTTCATCACCTACTTCTCGGTCGGTGCCGAGAGCTGGCTGGTGGCCAATCCGCGCGACATGGACGGTCTGGTGGCCACGCTGAAGCAGGCCCGACCGACCATCTTCATGGGCGTCAACACCCTGTACGCCGGGCTGGTCATGCACCCGGGCAGCAAGGACGTGGACTGGTCGCGGCTGCGGCTGGCCGGCGGCGGCGGTGCGGCGGTCATTAGCGCCGTCTCTGACCGCTGGCAGGCGCTGACGGGCAGCTTCATCCGCGAAGGCTACGGCCTGTCCGAGACCTCGCCCATCGTCAGCTTCAACCCGGCTGCGGTGCAGTCCTTCACCGGCACCACCGGGCTGCCTTTGCCGTCCACCGACGTCAAGCTCCTGGACGAAGAAGGACGCGAGGCCGCGCTGGGCGAAACCGGCGAGATTTGCGTGAAAGGCCCACAGGTCATGTCCGGTTACTGGCAGCAAACGGAGGCCAATGCTGAGGCGTTTACCGCCGACGGCTACTTCCGCACCGGCGACGTGGGCGTGTTCGATGCGCAGGGCTACCTGCGCATCGTGGACCGCAAGAAGGACATGATCATCGTCTCGGGTTTCAACGTGTACCCGAACGAGGTGGAGGCCGTGGCGACCGCCTGCCAGGGGGTGGCCGAATGTGCCTGCGTGGGCGTGCCGGACGAGCGGACCGGCGAGGCCGTCAAGCTGTTTGTCGTCAAGACGCCCGGCGCCACCGTCACGACGGAAGACCTGATCCGCTATTGCAAAACAGAGATGACGGCCTACAAGGTGCCGAAGATCGTCAGCTTCCTGGACGCCCTGCCCAAGTCTGCCGTCGGCAAGATCCTGCGCCGCGAATTGCGCGACGTGCACTGAGGCCGAAGGGCAGCGCTTTGCGTGGCATAAAGAAACGGAGACCGGCATGACTGCGATACCCAGACTTCTGTGCACGGCAGCGCTGTGCTGGGCCACGTGCGCCCTGGCTGTACCCTTGGAGCTTGCCGGCGTCACGGTGGAGCCCACCGCCCAGGTGGCCGGCGTGCCGCTGGAGCTCAATGGCGCCGGCATCCGCTACAAGGGCCCTTTCAAGATCAATGTGACGGGGCTCTACGCACCGAAGAAATTCAGTTCGCTGGAAGAGCTGTTGGCACAGCCCGGCCCGAAGCGGGCGTCGCTGATCATGTTGCGGGAGGTGCCTTCCGATCTGGTGGGCAAGACCCTGGTGCGCGGCATCGAGGACAACTACCCGAAGGCGGAAATGTCCAAGGTCGTGCCCAGCCTCATCCGCATCAGCGCGGTCTTCAATGCCAACAAGACACTGAATCCAGGCGACAGGATTCTGATCGACTGGATTCCAGGCACCGGCACCGTCGTCACGGTGCGTGGCGTGGTGCAGGGCGAGCCGTTCAAGGAGCCGGAGTTCTTCCACGCACTGGTGTCCATCTGGCTGGGCCCGGTTCCGGTGGACTTCAAGCTCAAGGACGCGCTGCTCGGGCAGAAATGAAAAGCCACGCTCTACCCTGAAAGCCTGAGGCCTGCATGCCGCGTGTCCCTTCAGGCTGAGCGCCCGGCAAGGCAGGGAATGTACCGGGGGGAAGAGACACGGGAGTCCCATGAGAATAGAGTGTGGCAAAGCCCGCTTGCCAATCTGCCAGAATTTCGCATTTCGCCACTCCATTTTCCTGATGTCCTGCCCCCAGCCCCTGTTGACCCGCATCGCCTATGCCCTTGCGCTGCTGTGCGCCGCGATGGCGTCGTGCCTGCTGCCTGTGCATGCGCAGACGCCCCCACAGCAGAAGCTGCGCATCGTCGGCGGGCTGGCGGGCCTGAACCAGTACACCCGCCGGGAAGAACCTTTCTGGACCCAGGAGCTGGCGCAACTCAGCGGCGGCAAGTTCGGCGCGGACATCGTCCCCTTTGACCGCGCTGGCGTGCCCGGCGGCGACATGCTGCGCATGATCCAGCTGGGCGTCATCCCCTTCGGCACGGTCTTGACCAGCTCCCTGTCCGCGCAATACCCGGAGTACACAGCGCCGGACCTGGCAGGGCTCAACCCCGACATGGCCAGCCTGAAGAAGAATGTGGCGGCCTACCGGCCCTACCTGGAAAAATCGCTGCGCGACCAGCACGGCATCGAGGTGCTGGCGCTGTATGTGTATCCGGCACAAGTGGTGTTCTGCAAACGCGCACTGGCCAGCCTGGCCGATCTGGCGGGGCGGCGCGTCCGCGTGGCGTCGGCCACGCAGTCGGATTTTGTGAGCGCGCTGGGCGGCGTGCCGGTACTGCTGGGGCTGGCGCAGATCATGCCCAACATGGCGTCGGGCAACACCGAATGCGCGATCACCGGCACGATGACGGGCAACACCATAGGCCTGCATGAGGTCACCGCCTATGTGCACGCGATGCCGGTGACCTGGGGCCTGGCCATTTTTGCCGCCAACTCCACCGCGTGGAACGGATTGGCCCCCGACCTCAAGGCACTGCTGAGCCGCGAACTGCCCAAGCTGGAAACCACCATCTGGGCCGAAAGCGAACGGGAAACGGCCATGGGCATGCACTGCAACAAGGGCGACCCCGGCTGCACCGGCGGCCGCAAGGGCAAGCTGACGGAAGTGGCCCTGTCGGCCCAGGACGAGCGGCGGCGCCAGGAGATATTCACCACGCAGATACTGCCGCGCTGGCTGCAGCGCTGCAACGCCAAGTGCGCCGATATCTGGAACCAGACCATAGGCCCGGCGCGCGGCGTGATGGCCACCTCCGCGCCCGGCAGCAAATGAGCATACGACTGAACCGGACCCGGGTCGTTGCCGGGGCAGCCGGGCTGGTGGGGGTCTTCCTGCTGGCCCTGGTGCTGGCGACATCGGCCCTGCTGTGGACAACCCGGAAAGCGGCGCTGTCGGACAGCGAGGAACAGGAAACCCGCTTTCTCAGCGGCGCTGTCGCAGCGCTCAACCGCGGCCTGCTGAGCGTAGACGTGCTGCTGGCCAGCATGGACAGCCTGCTGACGCTGTCCAGCCTGGTGCCGGAGTGGATCGACCCGGAGAACTCCAGCCGGCTGATACGCGGCGTCACCGAGCAGAACCTGATCGTGCGCTACGTGGCCTTGCTGAACCCACAGGGGCGCGTCGTGGCCTCGTCCAATGCCAGCGGTGCCGCTCTGGCCGTGACCCTGCCCGATGGCTTCCTGGACGAAGCCATGGCGCAACCGGTGTCCACACTGGTCATCAGCCCTCCGGTGGTCAGCTTTGCCAGTTCGGAGCGGGTGCTGTACCTGGCGCGCTACATCAAGATGGCAGATGCCTCCAAGCTGCTGGCGGTGGCGCAGATCGAGATTCCGGTGCTGACGTCCATCGCCATCCAGGGGGTCGACATCAACGGCCTGGAGGTGACGCTGGAGCGCGGCAACGGGCAGTTGCTGGCCAGCGCCCCGAACCAGGAACGCCTGCTGGGCACCCGGCTGTCCCCCGCACTGGGCGCGCAGCGCGAAGCGACGCAGGCCCTGCACATGCCGGCACGCATCACCGGCGCGCCGGCCATCGTCGTGAGCCGCCCACTGCTCTACCAGGACCTGTCCATTTCTGCCAGCATCCCGGAGAGTGCCGCCCTCAGCGACTGGCGCAACCAGCGTGATTTCATCCTGGGCGTGGCCCTGGCCTTTGCATTGATGATCCTGGCGGCGGGCGGCTTTGCCATCTGGTACATGGAGCGGTTGAACCAGGCGCGGCTGGGTATCGCGCAGTCGAAGAACACGCTGGACCAGGCCCTGGAGTCCATGGTCAGCGGCTTTGTCTTGCTGGACACACAGCACCGCATGGTGAGCTGGAACCAGCGCTTTGTGGAGTTCTACCCTTGGCTGGCACGCAGTCTGCAGCCGATGATGCCGTTCCAGGCGGTGCTGGAAGCCTCGGCCCTGGACCAATACCCCAACCTCAACGACGAGGAACGCACGCAGTGGGTGGAACGCCACCTGACGCAGCTGCTCAACGCCCAGGGCACGCACGAGCAGGTGCTGTCCAGCGGCAAGGCCATCCATGTGACGGTGCGGCGCACTCCGGACGGCGGCCTGGTCATCGTCTACCAGGACGTGACGGTGTTGCGCGAGGCCATGGGCGAGATCGAGAAGCTGGCCTTCTACGACGCGCTGACGCAACTGCCCAACCGCCGCCTGCTGATGGACCGGCTGGAGCAGGCCATCGCCGCAAGTGCCCGCAGCGGCCGCCATGGCGCGCTGCTGTTCCTGGACCTGGACCATTTCAAGGTGCTCAACGATACGCTGGGGCACGACCTGGGCGACATGCTGTTGCGCCAGGTGGCGGAGCGGCTCAAGAGCTGCCTGCGGGCCGAAGACACGGTGGCGCGTCTGGGCGGTGACGAGTTTGTCGTGATGCTGGAAGAACTGTCCAGCAAGAGTGTGGAGGCGGCCGCGCTGGCGCAGCACATCGGCGAGAAGATTCTGACGGCCCTGAACCAGCCCTACCAGCTGGCGTCACACGTCTACCGCAGCACGCCCAGCGTGGGCGTCACGCTGTTTGGCGCGGTGGAGATGTCATCCGCCGACCTGCTGAAGCAGGCGGACATCGCGATGTACGAGGTCAAGGCCCGGGGCCGCAACAACCTGTGCTTCTTCGATCCGCAGATGCAGGCCGCCATCAGCGCACGCGCGCAGCTGGAGAAGGATCTGCATGTGGCGCTGCGCGAAGGCGAGTTCGAGCTGTATTACCAGCCGCAATGCACACTGCAAGGGCAGGTGGTGGGGGCCGAGGTGCTGATCCGCTGGAACCACCCGGTGCGCGGCATGGTGTCGCCGGCCGAGTTCATCGCGGTGGCCGAGGAAAGCGAACTCATCATCGGCATCGGCCTGTGGGTGCTGCGCACCGCGTGCGAGCAGTTGACGGTCTGGCAGGAGCAGGACCCGGGCAACCGCTTGCAGCTGTCCGTCAATGTCAGCGCGCACCAGATCCAGCAGCCCGAGTTTGTCGGGCAGGTGCTGCGTGTGCTGCAAGACACCGGGGCGCCCGCCCATCTGCTGAAGCTGGAGCTGACGGAGTCTTCGGTGCTGGTCAATGTGGACGACACCATCGCCAAGATGGCGGCCCTCAAGGCGCGCGGCGTGCAATTTTCGGTCGACGACTTTGGCACGGGCCACTCGTCGCTGTCCTACCTGACCCGCCTGCCGCTGCACCAGTTGAAGATCGACCAGTCCTTCGTGCGCAACATCGGTGTGCAATCCACCGACGGCGTGATCGTGCAGACCATCATCGGCATGGCGCGCAACCTGGGGCTGGAAGTGATTGCGGAAGGCGTGGAGACGCAGGCGCAGAAGGACTTTCTGGCGCTGCATGGCTGCACGCTGTACCAGGGCTATTTCTTCTGCCGGCCGGCACCGCTGGGTGACTTCATTGCCTACCTGGCGCAGCAGGGGCAGCGGGACACCGAGGCCTTGGCGGCCGCCCCGCTCTACCCTTAAGCAGCAAACAGGCCCTGGCCCAGAAAGTCGCCGGGCTTGGCCGCACCGGGCAGCGCAAAGTAGTAGCCGCCGCTCAAGGTCTTGATGTATTCCTCCAGCGGTTCGCCGTTCAGGCGGCTCTGCACAGCGATGAAGCCCGCCACCAGATCGGCCTGGTAGGCGACGAACAGCAGGCCCATGTCGAATTGCCCGGAAGGCGTGATGCCGCGCGAGTAGTTGTAGCCGCGCCGCAGGATCAGGCTCTTGCGGGTGGCATCGGTGCGCGGGTTGGCCAGGCGGATGTGCGCGTCCAGCGGGATGCGTTTGCCGGTGGGGTCCGAGGCGTAGTCCGGGTCGTCGTGCTCGTGCGCCTTGCCCAGCGGGGCGCCACTGGCCTTGTCGCGCCCGATGATGTTCTGCTGCTCGCGCAGCGAGGTCCGGTCCCAGCGCTCCACCAGGTTGCGTATCACGCGCACCACCTGGTAGCTGCCGCCGGTGGCCCAGGCCGGTTCACCGCTGCTGCCGGACACCCAGACCAACTCGTCCATCAGGCGCTGGTCCTGCGCGTCGATGTTGGCCGTGCCGTCCTTGAAGCCCAGCAGGTTGCGCACTGTGTCCTTGCCCATCTTGCGCAGCGTATGGGGCGGCAGGAAGCCATCCATCTTCCAGCGCACGGCCAGCAGGTCTGGCGTGTTCTTGACGATGTCGCGCAGCGCGTGGATATTGGTCTCTGCCGTGTTGGAGCAGATCTGGATCAGCAGGTCGCCATGGCACATGGCCTCGTCGAGCTGGTCGTTCGGGAACTGGCCCATCTCGACCAGGTGCCGGGGCTTCTGTGCAGCCAGGCCGAAACGGGCGTCAAACACCGATGCGCCCAGGGACACCGTCATCGTCAGGTTATCCGGGAAGATGTCCGGCCCGAGCACGCCGCTGTCCAGCGGCGGCATGCGCGGATCCAGCTCCTTGGCGCGACCGCCACGGCCCAGAAACTCGATGCGCTGCGTCAACAGGCGCATCAAGCGCTCCAGCCCGGCCTTGTCGCGTGCCAGGATGTCGAAAGCCACAATCAGTGCCGCCGCGGGCTGCGGCGTCACGATGCCGGCCTGGTGCACACCATAGAAGGGCTGGCTTTCCAGTGTGGTGTCCTGCGGCTTCTGCGCACCGGACAAGGCAGTACTGGCCAACGCCCCCAAGGCGGCAGCGCCGCCGCCCAGACCCAGCCCTAGCAGCCAGTTGCGGCGCGATGCACCGTCTTTTTCTTCCACTTCATGTTGCATACCGGGTCTGCTGCCTATGCCTTAGTCCAGACCCAGGGTGCCGCCCAGCTTGGACAGGTCTTCTGCCAGCGTGGTGATCGGGCCCCTCAGGGCGGTGCGGTCGGCCTTGCTGACCTTTTCGTAGCTGACAAAGCCATCGCCGCTGCGGTATTTGGCCAGCAAGTCATCCACCTGCTTGAAGTTGTCCTGGATCTTCGGCGACAGTGTGGGATCGGCCTTGTCCACCAGGGGCTGCAGCAATTCGTAGATCTTCTTGGCGCCGTCCACATTGGCCTGGAAGTCCCACAGGTCGGTATGGCTGTAGCGGTCTTCCTCGCCGCTGATCTTGGTCTTGGCCACTTCCTCGATCAACTCCGCGGCACCACCGACCAGCTTCTTGGCGGGAATGTCGAGCCCGGCCACCCGCTTGTGCAGTTCCTGGGCGTCGGCCAGCAGCTTGTCGGCGATGGGTTTCAGGCCCTTGGTGGATTTGCCATGGAACAGCGCAAATTCGATGCGGTGGAAACCGGTGAACTCGGGGTCGGCTTCCTTCTTGGCGAAGTCGTCCACGCGGGCATCCATGGACTTGTCCAGGTCACTGAACAGCTCGGCAATGGGTTCAATGCGTTCGTAGTGGGTGCGGGTGGAGGCGTACAGCGCCTGTGCGTCCTTCAGCTTGCCGTCGTTCACCGCAGCGACAAACAGCGTGACGGCGTCCACCAGGGCCGTGGTTTCGGAGGCCACATAGGCCTTGTAGTCCGCCAGGGGGGCGGCAAATTTTGCGTTGGACGCGTCTGCCGCCGGGGCCGGCTGGTCTCCATTGGGAGTGACCGTCAACTTGCCCTTGGGGTTGCTGAGCAGGCCGCAGGTCATGTCGTATTCACCGGCCTTCAGGTCTGCCGTCAGGTTCTGCGTGAAGCCCGGCGCAATGTTCTCGCGCTCTGCGACCACCATCACGCCGCTCAGGATTTCCCACTCCACGGCCTTCTGGCTCTTGTTGACGATCTTGAAGGTGGTCTTGCCCGCAGGGACGGTCAGCGCCATGGGGTCGCAATTGCTGTCGGTGACGACGACGCTCACCTCGCTGGCCTTGGCAGGCATTGCTGCGCTGGCCGCCGGCTCCGGGCTGGGTGCGGCAGCGGCCGGGGGTTCGGCCTTCTGGCACGCAGTCAGTGCGGACACCGCAAGTAGTGCAACAACGGGGACCAGTTTGTTCATGGTTTCGCTCTCGAGGGTTGGTAAGAATGCATGGGTTCGCTGCCAGGCGAACGGGGGCCCTGTCAGGCCCGGTTGGGTACCGGCACGGGCGGCTTGCTGCCGGCAAAGAAGAAATACATGGCAGGCACCAGGAACAGCGCCCAGGCCAGCAGTTCACCGACGGCCGGCGCGTCGCGGTAGCCGAACAGCCCGCCAAGGATCACACCGACCGCGCTGGCCGACGGCAGGATATCCGTCAGGTTGAAGGCGATGTCCTGCAGGCCGTTCCACAGACCGGCTTCGTGCAGGGACTTCACGGCACTGGCCACCAGGCCCGCGGCAACAAACAGAATGAAGGCGCCGGTCCAGCGGAAGAACTTGCGCAAGTCCAGCCGGGTTCCGCCCTGGTACAGCGCATAGCCCAGCGCCATGGCCACCAGCAAACCCAGCACCGCGCCCAGCGGCGCGGCCCAGCCGACGTCCTGTGAAAACGCGGCAATCAGGAAGAAGACCGACTCCACGCCCTCCCGCGCAACGGCAAAGAACACCATGCCCACCAGCGCCCAAGCCTGGCCGCTGCCCTGGTTCAAGGCGGCGTCAATGGAGTCGTGCAGATGGGCCTTGATGGAACGCGCGGCCTGCTTCATCCAGAACACCATGGACGTCAGGATGACCACCGCAACCAGCGCCACCGATGCCTCAAAGATTTCCTGCTGCTTCTGCGGGAATTCGCCCTCTGCGGCGTGCATGCCAAGACCCACCGCAAGACACAGCACGAACGCCAAGCCCACACCCAGCCACACCATGGGCATCCACTGCCCGCGCCCGGACTGCTTCAGATAACTGGCAATGATGCCCACCACCAGCGCGGCCTCCAGGCCTTCGCGCAACATGATCAAGAACGGCACAAGCATTGGTGAATCCCCGTTGGTCCGCCAAGGACGGCGGCGAAATGTCAGCGGGATTATATCTAAATGAAAGTAATTCTTATTTGTAAAGAAAGTCGCGTTGTCCCCCGCCGCGCGCGCGGGTCAGCGCGTCGCAACCGCCCGCGGCGGCCCCAGACGCCAGGTTTTTGCTGCATGCGCAAATGAATTGGGATGGTCAAACACAGGGGCCGGCGATACACTGAATTTTCGATCGACCACCCCCTAAGAGGCACAGCCATGAATCTCTCGGACTTCAAGATTGGCGCGAAACTGGCAGCGGTATTTGTCGTCGTGGTCGCAATGACCGTGGGCCTGGGTCTCTTCGCCCTGGACAAGATCGCCTCGGTCAACGCCAACGTCGAAGACATCGCAACCAACTGGCTGCCCACCATCAAGGTGCTGGGTGAAATGCAAAGCACGGTGAATGAAATGCGGCGCTCCCAGGCTTCGCACATCATGTACGCAGATGCTGCCAAGAAGGCCGAACAGGAGCAACGCATTACCGCCTTGAAAGACCGCTTTGCCAAGCAGCAGACGCTCTACGAGAGCATGATCACGCCGCAGGAAAAAGAGACCTACGCGCAGCTGCAGCAGCACAAGGACGCCTTGTACGCCACCGTGACAAAAATGGTGGAAATGTCCAGAGCTGGTGAGAGCAAGAAGACGGACACCGAAGCCTATTACAACGGCGAGGCACTGACCGCCCTGCAAGGAGTCCTGGCCGATTTGGGAAAGCTGCTGGAAATCAACGTCAACGGTTCGGATGATGCGTACAAGGCCTCACAGGCTTCTTACGCACAGTCACGCCTGCTGATCATTTCCGTGCTCATCGGCGTTGCACTGATTGCATCCATCCTCGGTTTGTGGGTTACCCGCCTGATCACCCGACCGCTGTCGCAGGCCATCGGTGCCGCAGAAAATATTGCGGCTGGCGATTTGACCGTGTCGCTGAACGCCCAAGGCAAGGACGAAACGGCGCAACTGCTGCAGGCACTGGATGCCATGCGCACCAGCCTGGCCAAGGTGGTGGCCAAGGTACGGCAAGGTTCCGAAGGCGTGGCCACGGCGAGCGCCGAAATCGCACAGGGCAACAACGACCTGTCCGCACGCACCGAACAGCAAGCCAGCGCCCTGGAAGAAACCGCAGCCAGCATGGAAGAACTCAGTGCCACCGTCAAGCAGAACGCCGACAGCGCGCGGCAGGCCAACCAACTGGCCACCAGTGCATCCAGCGTTGCGGTGTCCGGTGGCGAGGTCGTCGGTCAGGTCGTCGAAACCATGAAGGGCATCAACGAGTCCAGCCGCAAGATCAGCGACATCATCAGCGTCATCGACGGCATCGCTTTCCAGACCAACATCCTGGCGCTGAACGCGGCGGTGGAAGCCGCCCGTGCCGGCGAACAGGGCCGCGGCTTTGCGGTGGTGGCCAGTGAAGTGCGCTCGCTGGCGGGGCGCAGCGCCGAAGCCGCCAAGGAGATCAAGGCACTGATCAGCACCAGCGTCGAGCGGGTCGAACAGGGAACCACGCTGGTCGACAAGGCCGGCGTGACCATGACCGAGGTCGTCAGCAGCATCAGGCGTGTCACGGACATCATGGGTGAAATCAGCGCGGCCAGCAATGAACAGGCCGCAGGTGTCTCGCAGGTCGGTGAAGCCGTGACGCAGATGGACCAGGCCACGCAGCAGAATGCGGCGCTGGTGGAACAGATGGCGGCCGCGGCCAGCAGCCTCAAGGGACAGGCGCAGGACCTGGTGCATGTGGTGTCCACGTTCAAGCTCGGAGCCGGCGACCATGCAGCCCCCGCCCCCAGCATGAAACCCAGCACCAGCGTGCCCAAAGTTGCATCAGCTGCCCCCGGCAAGCCGGCTGCGGTGTCGGCCCCCGCACCGAAAAAGCCCGCCAAGCCCGCGGCTCCCGCCAAGGCCCCTGTAGCCGCACTCCCCAAACCGGCCGCAAGCGCCAAAATGACACCGGCCGGCGGCGATGACGATTGGGAAACCTTCTGAATTCCTGAAACAGGAAGCCCCATGAAAAAAGCCATCAGTCTTGCGACTGATGGCTTTTTGATTTTGGCGGAGTGGACG
>JACXTT010002491.1_pt1 | contig 29122 bp, 33 predicted proteins | sample 9270951 | NCBI WGS metagenome assembly JACXTT01 (sample SAMN15532306, study PRJNA645909) | rock metagenome | isolation source: weathered quartz diorite | place: Puerto Rico | collected 2017-06-21 | reverse complement strand
ATTGGATCAGTAACAATGTATGGTACCAATGCATTCCTGTCAAAATTCCTTACAAATCACATTCTGGATATTTATCAAAATACGGCAAATCCCGCTGGATAAATAATTTGTAGAAAAGTACGATCTATGAAAAAATCTCAATCTTGTGATTTGCATGCAATTAATTTAACAAGAGATCTCTATAACTCTGGTTATCTCTTTGAGAAAGTATTACATGGTAAATAAATCACTTGCCACCAATACTTCAAGTTCGAATCTCTGTGACTCGTCTAAATACCTGCTAATGATAAATCATTTCGTATTCATATTTTCTTTTCAGTTTTTTTGATACTTGAGACAACAATCATGTCGCCAGTATTAACATTAAATTTTATCCACCTCCCAGAGCCAAGTCCTGTATCTTCTGATACCAATGGGATTTTTTTATCTGTGAGAATTGATCTTAGGGCTTTTACATTTCGTGGTCCAATGTTGAAAAGATCATTATTGGATTCATGTGAGAAAATTGTTGCACCCCCTGCCATTTTGGCTTTAATTTTTTTCATGTCTGCACCTTTAGAGATCAATTTGTCAATCATGGTGTTGACAGCATGGTCTGCATATTTTCCAATTTCATCAGAGTTAACAAGAGGTTTAGTCAAATTATATTTTGGTAACATCACATGTGCCATTGCGCCTATCTTTGCATTAGGATCGTATAGGCATATTGCAACGCATGAGCCTACAAATGTTTTGAACTCGCTTTGATTATCAGCTATTTCTAATCCACCCATTACTACTTCAATTACATTGTTCATTTTGATTTAATTATACACAAGTAATTTTCTGGCTTCTTGACTATCTTGTATTAATAAGAGATGAAGTTTTGTACCGCTTGTTCTTCCCTGAAGATCGACATTTGCAATTATCATACTATTGGATTCATTTCCAATCTCTGCAGCTACTGATTCAATCAAAGTTCTGAATGTTTCAATGGCAAAACCTGGCACCGATGATTCTACTTTAAATCCTGAATTATTGGAAATTGCATTAAAGATTGACGCTGATAGTATATTTCCTATTTCTGAAATAGATGATCTGCCAATTGATGTAAGTCTGCTCATTTTGGTCTTCCCTAACATTTTCGCTGCCAGTTTCTTGGAATCTTTTTCAGGCAGACACAACAAAATACCTAACCGGAGATCACCATCACTTTTCACATATACTGCAGACATTGCAATGGCATCTTCAAAAGTAGGAATTACATCTTCAAGATCAATAATTTCAATCTCTCTAATCTTTCTTAGATTGTGTTCTATTGTTTCTCCCAAAATTGTTGAAAGAGATGGAATTGTTTTTGTAACTATAAATGAATTAAAAATATGATGTAGTTTTTCCAAATCTTTTCTAGTACATGGTTTAGTGTTCATAATTATAAAGAGAGAAAAGAAATGGTTCTAAGGTGATCTTTCTTTACGTACGCCTGTAGTGCTGTATCTTGTTTTGCAGATGTCATTTATTTTGACCTCAAAACCTTGTTAAACACCATGGCTACAGTTGAACGCTCAAATGGTTTTACCACATAGTCTCTGGCGCCTGCTCTCATAGCATCTTGAACTATATGTTTTTGTTCAACAGATGTCACCATTATCACTTTGGCTTTTGGATCAAATTGTATTATTGATTTGAGTGCTTGGATGCCATCAACCTTTGGCATGTTAACATCCATCGTAACAATGTCTGGTTTGAATTTCTTGTATGCGTCTACTGCTGCAAGACCGTCACCGGCCTCATAGATCTGAGAAGCAAGACCATTGCTTACAAGCAAATCCTTTAGAACTACTCGCATAAATGAGGCATCATCAACTACAAGTATTTTAGCTCCGTTTGTTGACATCATTGCGACCTCCTAGTTCCTTCTAAAAGTTTTGCAATATCAAGAAGAACAATGAGTTTTCCTTCAGTCTTTGCAATTCCTCTTATGTATGATATTGATTCCAGCCCGCCTGAAAGTGTTGGCTCTACATCTTTTACGGGAATTCGCATTACTTGGTCGACTTCATCAATAAGCAATCCAGTGAGGTTACTTTCAACCTCTGATACAAGGATTCGCGATTTGGTATTTGTCTCAGTGCTTGCTGAGAATCCTATCTTTTGTTTTACGTCAATGACTGGAATAATTTTTCCCCTTAAGTTCATTATTCCTTTGACATATTCCTCGGTGTTTGGCACCTTGGTGATAGTCTCAAGTGGTCTTATTTCCCGTACTTGTTCAATAGGAACTCCATAATCTTCCCTCTTAGTTGATTTTTCATCAACAAGACTAAAGACAACTACTTGAAGATTGTCTGCTGTTATGGTCTGGCTCAATGCTTAACAGCCTCCTTTTCGGATGTTTTTCTCTCAACCAATAAGAGGGCAGAATGGTCTACCTGGTCTTTTCCAGGCAACCTGAATTTGGAAATAACCTGAGAAAGTTCGTCTGCCATACTTGCCATCTTTTGTGCAGATGTGGTGATTTCCTGTGTTCCGGCAGTTTGTTCTTCTACTGCAGCTGATGCTTCTTCTGTAGCTGATGCGTTTTCTTCAGATACTGCAGCTATCTCCGATGCATTCTTTGATACACGTTCTATCTCTGATACTTGGTTTTGTGTTGTACTTGCAACATCCATTACAGTGGTGGATACATCTTTTACCTTTGTTGCAATGTCATTGAGAGCCTGTAGTGCCTTTTCGATTACAACTTTGCCTTCTGAGACTTCAGTGGCACCACCTTCTATGCTCTTGACTGTGGCTTGAGCATCCTCTTGGATTTGTTTTATCAGTGCGTCAATCTCTTCGGATGATTTTGCAGATCCTTCTGCTAGTCTCCTTACTTCATCAGCAACCACTGCAAATCCTCTTCCAGCTTCTCCTGCTCTTGCAGCTTCTATAGCTGCATTGAGGGCCAAAAGATTTGTCTGATCAGCAATCTTTCTGATTACCTCAAGTACTGATGTAATCTGGCCACTTCTTTCTGCAAGTCCACGAATCTTCTTTGCAGACTCGTCGGTTACACTAATTATTTTTGACATTTTGTTTCCTGCTTCAGATGCAGACTTTGAACCAAATTCTGAAATTGCTCCAACTTCTTTTGCAAGATTTGATGCAGTATCAGCCCTTGATGCTAACTCCTTCATGTTCTTGTTCAAATGTTCTACTACCTTGCTTGTTTCTTCTAGCCCCTGGGCTTGAGTTTGTGATCCTTTTGAGATCTGCTGTATTGTTGAGGATATCTGTTGAACAGAGGAATTCATTTGTTCTGTAGATGAAGCAACCTGTTCCGAGTTTGAAGCCACTGTAAGTGCGCTATCCTGGACTTGATGTACCAATCCTCGTAGATTTGTGATCATTTCTTTGAATGAGTTTGTTAGATTGCCAATCTCATCTTTTGATTTGGTCGCTTCTACGTTGACTGTGAGATCTCCTTCACTTATCTTCTTGGCAATTTCTGCGGTCTTCACGATAGGTCTTGAGATGGATCTTGAGATGAAGAATGCAAATGTGCCTACTCCACCTGCGATTGCTAATCCTATCATTACATACAGGTTTGCCAGTGATTCTGCGGGTTTGAGTACTCCTTGTGCATCAATCTTGCTAATTACTACAAAACCCGAGTCTTTTTCACAGACTGATGTACCATAGACTGTCTGACCTCTATAATCTGTGTATGTAGCAATGGGCATGTCTTTGCCATTTTCAAAACATTCTGCAACAGGCGGTGAATCGATTTTCTGAACAAATGACAATCCATCTTTGAATCTTGATTCAGATAACATTGTGTGATCTGAACCTACTATGAAAGATTCTACAGTAGAGTCTAGTCCTGTATAGTCCATCAATATTGCATCTGATTTTTCAGTATTGGTTTGTGCAATTGTTACACCAATTGGAGTTACCAATTCGGTTGCAGTTGCACTATAAAGTGGTGCTCCAGTTCGAATGATTCGTTTACCATCGTGAAGGGCAAATTGGTTTGCTCCTCCTTTCATTCCTCCAACAAAGACTGGATCTTGTGACATGTCTTTTCCTATTAGAGACTTGTCATTTGCCCATACTGCAATTCCCTGTTTGTTAAGAATGATGGTGTTGTGAAATCCTTTTTCGCCTCCACCAGTTAATGCGTCAAGCTGTGCTGTATCACTATCAGCTGTTTTTATTTGGTCTTGCGTTGTGGTTTTGCCTGCATTGGAATCATCTACCATGTTTTCTTCATTTGTTAACATCATGGTTCCTTCTAGTTCAATAATCTGCATTTGCCCTAGTTGTTTTAGGGCAACTGCCTTGTCATGTGCAAGGGAGGTCATTTGTGTGACCATCTTTGTTGTCAAAGTATCAGTTGAAGAAAAATAACTGATTACAGATACTGTGGTTAGCGATACCATGGAAGTTACCATGAGCATCGCAATTAGTTTTGTATTTAGACTTTTTTTGAAAATGTTTTTCAGGTTAATCCTGTTCATGTAAAAGAAATAAAATCACTGAGTAATAATTTTCAGTTTGTTTAATTTGATCAGACTAGATTCAAATCATTAATTCTCATCAAATCCTCCAGTACTAGAATTGGCAAGTTCTAATATTATGGAACAACATGATTTCGTATTAGGATAATCTATATATTTTATATATTGTTTTTAATGTATATCATAAAATCTATATAAAAAAAAGATTAATCTTATATAATAGCGACCCGATCACTTGATCGCTATGTCCAGTACGCGAATTACTCCAAAAGAAGATGCTGGTATTGTAGCATATTCGACAAGTAAAGTACTAAATCAAATGAATCCGCACCTCGAGATTCTCCTAGTACGATATCTTAAGAAAAAATATAACACAAGTTTAGTTTCACTGACTGAACCAAATAACATTTATGAAGCAATAGAAACATTATTTGGTCAATACTCTCATAAGATAATTGATTTAATAGACGAAATAATAAAAGAGAAAAAATAAAAGACTAGATTTTCTCATACAACTAGACCATCTGTATCATGATTTCTTCCATGGTGACCAAATGTTCTTTTTAAAGAAATTAATAAAGAATTGATGGGGCTTTTGTGAGATATAGAGCTGCTTGGCACGCCAGCCGCCCATCAATTCTAATTTACATAATGTTTTATGGACTATTAGCTCTTGTTTGTTTACTGTAAACAATCCAATGTGTCTATAAGGATTAATTAATTAGTAAATCAAATCTTTTGTCAAGATCAAGTATGTCAAAACATCTTTCGCTTTTTATTAATTCAAAATATCGAGAGTCAGTCTTTGCTAATTTCTTAATTAGTGTAGCTGATTCATCATATGCTCCTTGTCTTAACTTACTGAAAGATTTGTAATAAATTACGTCTACGTTATCTGGTTCAAGAGATAATACGAAATTATAACAATCCAATGCTTCATCATCTCTTCCCAATCCTGCTAAATACATGCCTTCTTGTAATGCCTCTGGAATGTATTTCTTAATTAATGGAATGTATTTCTGATCTAATTCCAAAATTCTATTATAGTAGACTGATGCTTCTGACATTCTTTTTTGCTTGTGTAAGACAAGCGCCTTATTATACAAAGCAGACACGCATAAAGAAGAGTGAGAAATCATCCGATCAAAAATTAATATGGATTTTTCATAGTCTTTTATATGATAATAGAATACCCCTAACATCAAATCTGTAGAATCTTCTTTGTAAAAAAAGAACTTCTCTTTGCAATTCATCACAAGTCTTTTTTTTAGATCAACAAGAGAGTTTATTTCTGTAACAAGGTTTGGTGCCATACTCCTATCCTTTTCAAAATACTGGATTTCATTTTCAATCCCGAGATGTTGCAATAAGCGTTTTATGACCTTGTCCACAATTTGTATTTGAATTTTCATCTTTTGAAATTCAGTAAACATTCCTCATCAAGACTTAGTCATCAAGATATGAAGCCCACTTCTCTTAAGGCATAGACTGTTCAACCAAGACAAGCTAGTCTTGATCTGACCTGTCATCCCATGTATTTGACAAAAATATGGGCTTTACTCCCTTATCTTGCAATCAGGCATGGATAAGACCGTATTTTTAAGGAATTTGCCCAAATCTTCTTTCTTAATGACGCAAGTCACGTACAACAAATCTATGTTGGACCCATTTGAAGAGATGCTCTCCTTGGATGGCAGGTTTGGAGTGCTGTTAGTAATGATGTCTGGAATATATCCAGGACTAGTATTTTCTGCATCTGATATTGATTGATTCTTAAAAACATCAGAATTTGTTTGATTCTTAAAAACATCAGAATTTGTTTGATTCTTAAAAACATCAGAATTTGTTTGATTCTTAAAAACATCAGAATTTGTTTGATTTTTTGACATATCCAGAATATCTGAAGCCATCTGATTTGTATCAGGGATATTTTTTGTAGATAGGTCAAAGTTTTCCTGACCATCATGAAAAGCGCCAAGATTTTTGTATGATGTGGATATGCTATTGACATCTTTATCATGTTCTAGAGATATTGGAAATGCCATGTTTTTATTTTCTGAAGTGTCTACTATGGACACTTTATTTGTAAATAGACTTGTTGCGTAGAGTTTGTTTCTTTGTGGATCAACTGCAATGTCATGTGTGGCGATTCCCACTTGATACTTGTTTATGATTTTATTTGTATAACCATCGATTTCATATATGTAGCCACTGTGCTCATTTGATACGTAAATTTTATTACTAGCAGGATTTACTGTTATTCCCCACGAATCTTTCTCAACAGATATTTTTGAAGTTTCTTTATAGGTGGAACCGTCTATTACTGAGACAGAGCCCAGATTCCATCCAGTCACATATATCATATTAGTTGATGGATTGACAGCAATGCCCCAAGGACCATTTTGTACTGGAATGGTAGATATCACTTTATTTGTTGAACCATCTATGACAGAGACAGAATTTGAAAATCGATTGGTAATATAGACAATATTAGTGTCAGTATTGACAGCAAGATGTACAGGGCCAGTTTTTAGGAAGAGGTTGCTGTTGGGAATTGATATTGTTGAATCTAATCTGTCTGTCTTTTCATCTAATGTGGAAACTGAACCAAAGACATAGTTTGCTACATATACCTTGTCAGTAACTGGATTGATGGAAATTCCTCTTGATCCCAAACCCACGTCAACAGTAGTTATGGCACCAAATGCATATTGTGTGAGTAGAATAGGCAAAATAACTAGAATGAGCATTACTAGTTGCCAATACCTCATATGTGATGTGTATCATGCTAATCTAGATAATGAGAATGGAATTTTATATCAAAAATATGTTCCAAAACGGCAAACCAAATAGAGTATCATAGGCAATCCATGTAGTTAATCGGTGTTTGTATTAAATATACAAACAAGATGATTTAACCTCCTGTGACAAATACATGTTATGAAATTCACACCAAGGAATTTGGTTACATTTTTCTATATTTTCTTGCCACATCAACAAAATGTGGGATAAGAAATGAGTATCGTAGATCTAAATACTAAAAATTTGATGGTTGAAAGATCTAGCCAAGAAATACAAGAAAAAGACAAGAAAGAAAATTTTACTCTAGAGAGAGTAGCTGAGTTGGCTGAACTGTTAGCAGGAAAAGTAGAGAATGCAATAAACGAGATTGAGAAATTCAACAGTCAGACTCACATGATCGCAATTAATGCAAGAATTGAGGCAAGCAGAGCAGGTCAGGTAGGAAAAGCCTTTTCAGTTGTTGCAGAGCAAATGAACGAACTTTCTACAAAGATTGGAAATGTGAACAAGAAAATGAGATATGAAAGTAAGGATGCAATTACTGAATTAGGTGATCTCATAAAGACACAGGCTACAAATGTTAGAGGTACTAGACTATCTGATTTGGCACTTACCAATATAGATTTGATTGATAGAAATCTCTATGAAAGAACAGCAGATGTAAGATGGTGGGCTACCGACATTAATGTTGTGGATGCTATGACAGCAAGGAGTAAGGAAGAATACGCAACTGTGTCAAATCGATTCAGTGCAATTCTGAATGCATATACTGTATACTATGATCTTGTTTTGTGTGATGCTGATGGTAACATAATGGCTAATGGTAGACCACAGAAGTATGATTCTGTTGGAAAAAATTTTAGTGATTCAGAGTGGTTTAATAGTGCACTTCATACTTCAAGTGGAAAAGAATTTGGGTTTCAGTCTGTTCATAGGTGCCCTCTCATCAATAATCATCTTGCATTAGTTTATTCTAGTACAGTTCGTGAAAATGGAAATCCGAATGGAAAGATAATTGGCATACTTGGAACGGTCTTTAATTGGGAAAATCTTGCCCAGAAAATAATACATGATGTTGCACTAAATGATGTGGAGAAAGCAAATAGCAGGATTTGCATTGTAAATGATGATGGTTTAGTATTGGCAGATTCTGATGAACGGATATTGGATGATACTATAGATTTTGTAGGTAAAAATGAATTGTTTTGCAAGAAAAAGAGCTTTGTCATATCTGAATACAAAGGAAACAAGTACTGCATTGCTCATGCCTTGTCTCCTGGTTATGAGACATATTCAACTGGGTGGCATTCACTAATAATTCAAAAACTGGATTCTAAATAATTCTGGTCTAGGCGAGTTCCATAGTGGAACCGGTTATTCTATTCATTTCCAGATTGGATTATAGTTTTTGTAGTTTATTCCTATATTCTTTAATAAAAAAAACTAGTATAAGACTTATTGAATCCGCATACAAATAAAATTCTCATGGATAGAATTTCTGACTCTATTGATGAAGCTAAGGCAAAGCCCATGACCGAAAAGGAAGGGTATCAATGGGGTCTTGAATATCTACAAAACGTCAAAAAGGAATTGTTAAAGCTTGAAGCAAGAGCCATGACAAGAAATGATCCCTTGTTTTTCAACGATGTACGATTTTCTATGTTGCGTGCACTTGAAGCAGAGGAAGAACTTGAAGAGAAGATCAAGACTTGCTAATGGCATCTTTTTTATTAATTTATGATTATGAACAAAAAAATTATGAAGTTTCATCTGTGTCTGTTCAAACCACACAAACGTGAACATATTACACTAATTATTGATTAATTCTACATTAAATGAACAACAAGAGGTGTTGGGGTGTAGAGTCAATCGTACAAGTAAATTGTAATCATTTTTTGAAAAAATACTATTCAGAATACAATTTTCAGGATGGTGTTTAGATATATGATGACAAATCCGCTGAAATCAATCATAGACGTTATGGTGGTAAACGATTCTCCATATATGACTGAGATAATCAGTGATATGCTTTCATCTGAGACCAATATGAGAGTCATATCAAAAGCAAGAGACGGTTTTGACGCATTAAGAAAATTAAAACATCACCGTCCTAATGTCATCTTACTTGATTTAGAGATGCCAAACATGGATGGATTGACATTCATACAGGAATCATTGAAAGATTCTATAATCCCGATCATAGTAGTAAGTAACTATAGTCAATCTGGTGCCAAATTAATTTTAGATTCCTTAGAGCTTGGCGCGGTGGATTTTATATCTATACCTCAAGATGAACCCGAATTTCTCCGCCAGTTCAAAGATCTATTGATTTCAAAGATAGAGATTGCTGCAACTTCTAACCCTCTCGTACTTATACCAAAGAAAATTTCAAAGTTAAAGTCTCTGCCACAAAAAGAATTCAATTTAGAACTGGTTGCATCAAATGTAATAGTAATTGGAGCTTCCACAGGAGCTCCTACAATTATTACTGAAATTATGTCAACATTGCCAGCTGATCTTCCTGCTGGATTACTTATCGTCCAGCACATGCCCAAAGATTTCACAGCAAATTTTGCTCAACGTCTCAATGATGTGTCAAGGTTACAAGTAAGGGAAGCAAAAGATGGTGATGTAATTAAAAATGGATTGGCATTACTTGCTCCTGGGGATTACCACATGGAAGTAAAACCATCGCGACAAATTAAGCTTAATCATGGTCCAAAAAGATTTGGTGTGAGGCCTTCTGTCAATGTCACAATGGTTTCTGCATCTGAAGTATTTGGAGCTAATACTGTTGGCGTATTACTTTCTGGTATGGGACAAGATGGAGCATTTGGTATGAAAATGATAAAGAAAAGACAAGGCATTACACTTGCGCAAGATGAGGCATCGTCTGTTATTTTTGGTATGGCAAAAGCTGCAAATGATCTTAATGCCGTAGACAAAATGATATCCTCAAACAGATTAGCAGAAGAGATTGACAAAGAGTTGAGAAAGATTGTCTGAGAATAGCAAATATCGCGAAATGTTTGTTCAGGAAGCACTTGAACACGTACAGAATCTTAATGAGTCCCTTCTCAAGTTAGAAGAAGAACCAGATATTCTAGAACACGTAGATGTTATGTTCAGATCTGCTCATACATTAAAGGGGATGGCAGCAACAATGGATTATACCATGATGAAAGATATGTGTAAGGCAATTGAAGAAAAATTTGATAGATTTAGACAAAATGATGAAAAAATTACGCCTGCGCTTGCAAGTGTGATTTTTGAAGGAATTGATTTGTTAAAACAAATGATAGAAGATGAAAACAAGAAAATAGATTTGGAACAGTATCTCAGATATTTAGAAAGTCCTTCAGAATTTAAGAAAAATTTAGATGAAGATCCAATGACGACTAGTCTTTCAAAATCAACAACTGTAAGAGTCAAGATGGAAGATCTTGATTCGCTCGTAAATCTTGTTGGTGAAATGATGATATGTAAAATGAGATTAGAACAGACGGTTCATGAAGTAAATTCTGAAGAAGTTCATGAACTATTGATGAATTTTGGGAGATTGATCTCCGATCTCCAATATCAAACAATGAAAATAAGACTAGTTTCTGTAGAGCACATATTCAACAGATTTCCAAGAATGATACGAGATGTATCAACAAGTCTAGGAAAAGAAATAAAACTTGAGATTGAAGGTGAGGGAATTGAGCTTGATAGAACAGTACTTGATGCAATAGCCGATCCTCTTCTCCATATGCTTAGAAATGCAGTTGATCATGGAATTGAAAACTCTTCTGATAGGATACAATCAGGTAAATCATCTTTTGGAACAATACGACTTACTGCTTCAAAAATTGGTGATAGGGTGGAGATTGTTGTTGCTGATGATGGCAAGGGATTTGATTTACAAGCAATAAAGTCAAAGGCAATGGAAAAGGGAATAGTTTCTTCTATTGATGCAGAAAAGATGAGCGATGAAGAAATCATCGCATTAGTTGGTACTCCTGGGTTGTCAAGCGCCAAGACTGTTACTGATATTTCTGGACGTGGTGTAGGAATGGATGTTGTTATGACTCAAGTTGAAAAGGTAGGAGGCCAGGTTAAAATAAAGACAGAAAAGGGAAAAGGTACCACAATAATACTTACTATCCCTCTTAGTTTAGCAATCATAGGGGGTCTTTTGGTTGATGTTGCAAACCAGAAATATATCTTGCCGCTTTCCAGTATAACTACAACTCTTACTGTTCAACGTGACGAGATAAAGAATGTCCATGGAAGAGAAGTAATTACATTGATGGGTCATGTTGTTCCACTTGTGAGACTTTCTGAAATTCTCAAAACTAGTGTTTCTGATACTGTGATAAATAACAAAGTAACTGTCGTGATAGTAGACAAGGGAGGAAAATCTTATGGATTAGTTGTTGATTCCCTTGATAGAGAACAAGAAGTAGTCATAAAACGACTTGACAATATTACAAATTCGTCAAACTCATTTTCTGATGCAACAATACTTCCAGATGGACGAGTGGCACTAATTCTTGATCCATCCCTTTTGATTTAGGTGAAATGAATATGGAAAAGGTACAACTTAGTCACAACGAGATGGAAAAGCTTCGTGGTGTTTTGGATTTATTTATCACCCAAAAAACCTCCATTGCATTATCTAGTTTACTTGGTGAATCCATAAAACATAGTGTTGTTGTGAAAGACAGTCATGTCTCAGAAATAGAAAAAAACTATATCAATTCAACAGAATTTTTACTATGTTCAATATTTCTCAAAGGGGAGGGAGAGATTCGTATTGGAATTTTATATACTGTAAAAGTAGAGGATGCAAAAAAAATAGCTGCAAAGCTATTGTGTACTGATAAGGTAGAACATCTCAATGAACTAGAAAAATCATCAATTGCGGAGGTTGGAAATATCATGTCGGGTTCTTTTTTCAATGCATTGTCTGAACAGACTGGTCTGAAAATTGATCTCTCTACGCCAGGATTTGCGATTACATCAATTACTGAATTTTTACACCCTCATGCTGCAGAATTTATCAATCCTGTTGATGATATTGTTAGTTATGTTGAACTTGAGGGTGTAAACAGCGGACTTAAACTGAATATGCATATTATTCAAAACTCTGAAAATGCAAAAAAATTGCTAACCTCAAAGACTTCTAGATGACATGATTTCAAATTGTTTTTGGCCATTTTTTATGTTGCAAATAAAACTGAACAACAAGTCTCCACATGGTGAAATTCAATGAGTCTAGATGAACCACTTTCAGATGCCAAACTAATAGGTGTGATTGAAAATACTCTCAAGCGTAAAGGAGTAGATCTTAATCGTTACAAGATCACTTTTCTCAAGAGAAGATTAGACATTAGAATGAAAATTAAAGGAATAAGTGACTATTCTAAATATGCGTTACTTTTGAACAGTGATTCGCAAGAATTAACTGAGTTACTTCAATCATTGTCCATCAATGTAACTAATTTTTTCAGGGACGTTCAAATCTTTAATACATTTTCGAACACGGTAATACAGTCTCTGATATCTAGAACCAAACAATTTGATACTATTAGAATCTGGAGTGCTGGTTGTGCTACTGGTGAAGAACCATATTCTGTTGCAATTCTTTTCAAAGAAGCCTTAGAAAATCAAAAGGGTCCCTTAGTTGAAATAACTGCAACAGATGTTAGTCAAAAAGCAATTAATCTTGCAAAAATTGGTCTGTACTCTGGTCTTAGTATAAAAGAACTCTCACCACAGCTTATAGCTAAGTACTTTCATATCATTAAAGATAAAGATGATAAATCAATACAGTACCAAGTATCAGAAAATATAAAATCCAGAGTAAATTTCAAAGTTGATGACATATTATCAAATTCTATCCATAGTTACGATGTCATATTTTGTAGGAATGTTTTGATATATTATACAAAAGATGCACATGATCTAATACTGAAGAAATTCTACAATTCACTAAAAAACTCTGGATATCTCATTCTTGGTATGGATGAGACAATGCTTGGAAGAAAAGTTGAGAGATTATTTTCTCCTATATCGATTAAAGAGAGAATATACCAACGTAAAGAATAGACATACAAACAGTAGTATGCAATCTATATGCGATGTTAATAGAATAATGAAGATAAGACCATGTTAATATTATCTATTTCTGATGACAATGTTCATCTGATCTATTGTTATATATCATCGTGGTTTTATAAAGCAAGAAGGAACAAAAAAAGTATCTTCCAGTTCAAGATAAAAATTAGACTGTCTTATGAGGTCCACATGCAATATCATTTAGATCCTCTCCGTCATAAAGATCCCGTACAGAATCAATATCACAATCTGAGACAAATGGAAAGTCTGTCTCTACCATGTAATACATGAGGTCTTCCTGGTTACTTGAATGTCCCAAACCAAGTGCATGTCCAAATTCATGTCTAACTATTGCAGCAAGTCTCTCGGCTGAGATGTTTTTCACATTATAGATTGTTATTGAGGATTTTAGATCTTGAATTCCATCCGTGGTGGTTTTTGTATATCCAGAATATCCGTCGGCATTTTCAAGATTAAGCAGTGTTATTGTAATGTCTCCTTCTCCATTTTGCGATTCTATTATGTTAAATCTGGTAGGAAGGTAAAATCTAGTCTTGTCTTGTGTAATGCTTTGTATTGCACCCTGCCATCCTTTGTAATATGTTGATGTTGTACCTATCGGTCCTCTGTTAAGCAGTGAATTGTCTATCTTTACACTTTCTTCTGATAAAATTGCATTTTTGATAGCATCAATTTTTTCTTTTGGAACGCCATCTGTATTTATTATGTTTACATTTAGCTCTTGATTATCCACAAGATGCCATGGTTTCCAAGTGTTAACTGTCCCACTCTTTAGATTTTGTATTAGATACTGTGTTTTGAGTGGAATGTTACTAGAATTATGATAAAACTGCAAATCGCTTGGAACGTATGAAATAAAAATAAACATTGCAAGTCCTAGAGCTGTAACAATTGTTATATTTCTAATAACCTTGTTTTTACGAGGCTCATTTAGTAGTACACCCAGAACTTTCTTGTCCTCTCGTAATTCATCGATTATTCTTTTTTTCTCAGATATGTCATGTTTTAGATTCTTTGTATCTGATTCCAAATCTTTCAGGCGTTCTTGTAGGGTTGTGTTTATCTCTTGGAGTAGTGTCTTCTGGGAGACCAGATCCTCTATAATCTCCTGCTTCATTTATGATGAAATCCTTGTTGTGTGTAACTTGTCTAAAGTGTGCATTATTTCATTAATGTCATATGGCTTGTAAATTATTGCAGATGCCCTGAGATCTGAGAGCTTGTCATACGTATCTTGTGTCAGATCAGCCGTAACCGATATTATGAATGCGTCATGTTGAATCTCTTTAATCTTTTTTAACGCATAAAAGCCGTCATATTTTTCCATCATCACGTCTAAAAATACAACATCTGGCTTCAATTTTTTGTAAAGCTCAACTGCTTGCTGTCCGTTATATCCCTTCCCAATTACTTTGATATTCTTTATCTGTAAAAAATCTGAAAGAACAGAAACCGTATCATAGTCATCATCTATGACTATTGCATTGATGCTGTTGTCCACTTTGTCTTCTTGTATTGGTGTGAAAACTTTCATTTCTTATGTAATGCGTTGATAATATATTAGATGAATTCTGTTTATTTCGAACAAACTTTGTTCTGCTTCTAAATTACTATGTAGATCAATGTTTAATATTACTGGTTCATGTTGATTTTCTAATCTTTCAGTAATGATTTTGAGATATTAGTGTCTGTATGGCTTTAGGTTTAATTGATAAAGCCAACGAAGGGATTTGGACCCTCGACCTTCTGATTACAAGTCAGATGCTCTAGCCAGGCTGAGCTACGTTGGCATTAGGTTATGGACTTGGGAAGGTGGTTTAAAATGTTATCAAACCTACAAGTGATCTAATTTATTTTTAGTTTGTTATACTGCCTAGAAATTTATACTCTTAATCTATTTGTTTAAGATGTTGTCAGAATCTTTGAACAGGGTAATACAAAAGAAGAATGGGATTATGCTATTTGCTTCTGATAATAACACGAACCATTCTATCTATGTCAATCTATGGGTTGAATTATGATGGCGCAGAAGGTATCTATATCAAAATTAAAGCCTGACGTACAACTTGTAAAAAGCAAGAAAAAATATTTTGTTGGAAACGCATGGCTTAGAGACATTTCACTAAATCTAAAAATCAAAGGCCAAAAGGTATATCTTGCAAACTTTAACAATGGTGCAAGAACCAAAGTACATTATCATCAGGGAGGTCAAATCCTTGTTGTTACATCAGGAAAGGGAATGCTTGTGCTTTACAAAAAAACAGATATTAAAAAAAATTCTACCACACTAAAAAAATCCTCACAAATGACTCTCCGAGAAGGTGATATTGCCTTTATTCCAAAGGATACATTACATTGGCATGGGGCACTCAAAGGGGACAATTTTGTTCATATTGCATTTAACATATTTACTACAAATGGAAAAGAATCAAAAACAATCTGGTATGATTCTGATTTTGCATCTTATGCAACAAAGATGCAATGATGGAAATCTAATTTGTGCACGATGCAATAAAGATTGTCCATGGGAATGTAATTTTATCGTCTTTCATGTATCTTAATGCATTTTTTTCTGCGTCATTCTTTATTTTTTCTATGACATCTTTACCTTGACTTTCAATCTTACCTCTGATTGAATTTGCAGTAGAGTTCATGTAGTCGTTCCAATATTCTTCAAAAGTTCCAGGCTCGTACTTGTAATCACATCTTACAATCTTTATCTTTGAAAATCCTGATCTTGATAATTCTGTTTCTAATTCATTTGGATTGCCAAACCTGTGTACTGTAGGTGTTCCTTGTGGCCGTATGTCTGGAATGTATTTTAAAATAGGTTCCATTATTGTACTAAAATACGGCACATCTTCTGCAAGTCCGTGTACTGCTATTACTAACATTCCATCATCGTGCAAGATTTTCTTGATTGATTTTAAAACTTTTAACGAATCTGGAAAAAACATCAATCCGTATTGACATGTTACTTTGTTGAATTTGAATTTGACACCAATGTTTTCAGCATCCATCTCTATGAAATTACAATTGGGTGTTCTCATTGATCTTTTTGCAATGTTTAGTGCAGTCCTTGACAAGTCTATTCCTATCAACAAACCCCTAGGACCTAAAAATTGTGAAATCTCTTTTGATACTACTCCTGTACCACATGCAATATCTAGTACCTTGTCATCATCTTGAATGTCTGCTGTCTTTACTACTTCGCCAGTGGATTTGAACGGTCCTATTTTTTGATCTGCCCAATTGTCGTGATATTCCGGTGCAACGGTATTCCAATTTGCTTTTGTGGTTATCTTGTATTGAGTTGGATCAAAAATGGAATTCTTTCTTGGTTGTGTCAAAAGCTTAAATTGATTATATGTAAACGCATTTTATGCCTTCCTTTCAAGTCAACGTCATAATAGAGAATAAACCTGATATCGTAGATCCTGAGGGCGATACTATTTTGAACGACTTGATCTTAAAAGACAAAAAAACCATGGTCAAAAAGGTTCGTTCTGCCAAGATGCTTCGATTTGTAATAGATGCAAAAAATAAGGAGATTGCAGAAAAAACAGTTCTTGGTATATGCAATGAATTTAGAATATTTAATCCACTTGTAAGTAAAGTAACGTCTGAAACAATTGCTATCTAGTTACTTTTTATCACTTTTCTATTTAATGCAGTGACATCGTCTAGTGCTCCGTCAATGAGTAATTTACTTCGTAAATATTTTGCAAGGTCTGTCTCGGTTATTATGCCTACCAGGTTATTGTTGTCAAGAACTAATAGTCTTCTTACATTTTTGTTCAACATCTTCTGAACTGCATCTTCAATTGGAGTCATAGGCTCTACCCACCTAAAATTTGGTGACATTATCTCAGACAGGGAAACTTCGATACTTTTTCTATCTGTTGTTGAAACCTTGCGTGCAAGATCTCTTTCAGTTACAAGACCTATTGGTTTATTGTCTTGTACCACTACAAGTGAGCTTATTCCCTTTTCTGCAAAAAGTAATGCTACATCCTTGGCAGTCTTGTCATGTTCGATAGTTATTACGGCACGAACCATGATGTCACGAACTAAACCCATAGCCAGTACCAACGGATATTAGAATAAAAATGATTCCACTCTTTTTGTAAATTCATTGTGTAAAAATATTTTTTCTGTTCTCTCTTGATTAGACTTTTGATATGGTTGATAAAATTAGATTTAATTTGTAAACTCTCTGTACGGGTTACGTTTGCGACGTTCTAACTCGATCAACATCTTGGTCAGACCAAGACCCGTAGCAAATCCACCTACATGTGCAGCAAATGCAATAGAAAGAGAGGCAACAGAGCCAATGAATATGTAAAGTACTTGGATTGCAAGCCAATAATATCCTCTAATGTCTCCCATAGCTGCTGAGATTCCAAGAATGCCTGAAATGGCTCCTGATGCGCCAATTAATACTGAATCGCCGCTTCCAAGTGTGTATGAAGCAATGACTCCATGAAATAGTGCTCCTCCAAGTCCTGCCAAAAGATACAGTGTGATGAACTTTGATTTACCAATTGATCTCTCTACAAATCCTCCCATGTATGCTAATGCAAACAGGTTAAATGCAATATGGGCAATACCTGCATGAATAAACATTGAAGTAAACAATCGCAAAATGCTGTCTACAAAATAATTCGACTTGAACAACTCATTTGGAATAAACCCATAGTGAGAAATTATGGAATTTTGAGTGTTACTCATAACTCCATACACAAAAACTAGAACATTGACAATAACCAGAGTTGTAGTAACAACTGGGGGTGTTCCTATCTTGAGCATTTTTCTCTTGAATTTGATACTATAATAAAACGATTAAGTGAATCTATTATAATATAATAAGAATCTGATCGGATGCTAATCGAAATGATCGCTATATTCAGGGATAGCATACGTCTTTGAATTTGTTTTACAAAAATTTTGCCGATTCAATTTAATATGTCTGAAAAGTAATAAGATCTGTGAAGGTTGCAGTAATCGTCTTTCCTGGCAGTAATTGCGATCGAGATATGCACCATGTCCTAACTGATGTCTTTAAACTTGAATCTCATCTTGTATGGCATACTGATGAATTACCAAAAGGAATTGACGCAATAGTTCTACCTGGCGGGTTCTCTTATGGTGATAGATTAAGAGCTGGTGTAATTGCTGCTCACAGTCCAGTAATAAAAGATGTAAAAAAAATGGCTGAAAAAGGCATACCTATTATTGGAGTCTGTAATGGTTTTCAAATACTAGTAGAATCAGGTTTATTGCCAGGTGCACTACTCAAAAACACTTCTCTGAATTTTATGTGCAGATGGACTGAGATAATTGTACAAAACAACAAGACTCCATTTACAAACAAGTTTGCACTGGGCCAAAGAATTCCAATTGCCATTGCAAATGGGGAGGGCAGATATTATGCTGATGAAAAGACCCTACAATCTCTTAAGAAAAATAACCAAATTGTTTTTACTTATTCTGAAGAGGTCAATGGCGCATCACTTGACATAGCAGGCATATGTAACAAAGAAGGAAATGTTGTTGGAATGATGCCACATCCTGAGAGGTCTGCCGAGCAGATAATAAATCCAAAAAATGCAAAACCTGCTTCATTGATTTTTGAATCTCTTCTAAACACACTGGGCGTTACAGCATGAGTCTTACTACTGATGAATCTGAATATCTTGAAAAAAAAATAGGAAGAAAACCAAATCCCTTGGAGTTACAAATTGTAGCTGCCGAATGGTCAGAACACTGCTCATACAAGTCTTCTAAAAAACATCTCAAGATTTTACCAAAAACAGGAGAGCGTGTAATATCTGGCCCAGGGTATGATTCTGGTGTACTTGATGTTGGAGATGGTTATGTTGTAACAGTACATATTGAAAGTCATAATCATCCATCCGCCGTAGAACCATATGGTGGAGCTGCAACTGGAGTTGGCGGCGTAATACGTGACATCTTGTCTGCTGGCACAAGACCTATTGCAATACTTGATGGTTTGCGATTTGGCAATATTGAAAATGATAGCCATGCTAGATGGTTATTCAAAAATGCAGTAAGGGGTATTGCAGATTATGGAAATTGTCTTGGAATTCCGACTATTGGGGGAGAAATTGAATTTGACAAGTGTTTTACAAACTATGCTCTAGTTGATGTAGCATCAATAGGTTTTGGTAAGAAAGAGAAACTCATTAGAAACAGAGCAGAAAAAGGAGATTACGTTGTATTGATTGGTGGATCTACCGGACGTGATGGAATTGGTGGCTCTCAATTTGCTTCAGATAAACTAGAAGCAGAAAATCGTTCTGCAGTCCAGATTCCTGATCCTTTCATTGAAAAACTAGTCATCGAAGTAATCCTTGAGGCAAGAAATCAATACTGCATAAAAGCTATGAAAGATCTTGGTGGTGGCGGTCTATCATGTGCAATATCTGAGACTGCTGATGCATTAGGTGTTGGAATAGAACTTGACCTCTCACTTGTGCATAAAAGAGAGCAAAACATGTCGCCTTCAGAATTGATGGTCTCTGAATCGCAGGAGCGAATGCTTGTAATAACTGACAAGGAAAAACTTGCAATTTTAGAAAAAATCTGTGAAAAATTCCGAGTTCCATATTCTGTCATTGGCAGAGTCACAGGTGATTCCATGATGAAAATATTACAAAACAAGAATATGCTTGCAAAACTTCCAAGTCAGATAGTTGCAAATGCTCCACTACTTGACAGGCCTTTATCAAAACCCAAGTATCTAAGCAATATTGAAAAAATCAACAAACCCAAAATGCCAAAGGATCTATCTTCGGTGCTCTTGAGGATGCTTTCAAATCCAAATATTGCAAGCAAACAGTGGGTCTATACTCAATATGACCATGAGGTAGGAATAAGGACTGTTGTAAAACCTGGAAATGATGGCTCCGTACTACGACTTGATAATGGGAAATTTTTGGCAGCAAAAATTGATGGTAATTCTAAGCACTGTTACGTCAACCCAAGAGATGGAGTTATGGGGTGCTTTGATGAGGCATGCCGAAATGTAATCTGCACTGGTGCCAAGCCTATTGGAATGGTTGACCATTTACAGTTTGGAAATCCTGAAGATCCTGAAATTTTCTGGACATTCAAAGAATCTGTCCAGTCTATAACTGATTATGCAAAATATTTCGACATACCATGTGTAGGGGGAAAAGTTAGCCTGTATAATGAAACTGATGAAGGTCCAATCAAGCCCACTCCTCTAATTGGAGTTTTGGGTTTGATTGATGATAAACCCTTGATTCCAAAGAAAATTGAAAGTGACGACATTCTCATTATTGTTGGAATTACAAAAGATGAACTTGGTGGTTCTGAATACTATGAATATATCCACGAATTGATAGGGGGAAAATGTCCTGCAGTTGACATGAAATTGTCTAAAAACATACAATCCACCATGCTTGATCTTTTAAAAAATAATAACATCAAAGTTGTACATGATTGCTCAAAAGGTGGTCTTGCAATTGCCATTTCAAAATTGTGTATCTTAAATGAAATAGGATGTGTCATCATGACAGAAAAAATCCCGTCAGCAAAATTACACCTTGATGAATTACTCTTTTCAGAATCACATTCAAGATTTTTACTTGTTGTAAATCCAAAAGAAGAAAAAAAGATACTGTCATTTCTTAAACAGAGGGATGTACCACATGCAACTATTGGTAAATTCTCGGGCAAAAGTATCACATTCAAAGAAAAAACTAATTCTGTAATAGACGTAAGGGTTGATATTGCACAAGAAAAATGGTTAAACTCGTTGGGGGCACTTGTAACACATGGTTAAGGAAAACTGTGGAGTAGTTGGAATCTTTAGCCTTGACGGGGCAAATGTAATCCCAATGGTGATTGATGCACTAAGAGCGCTGCAACACAGGGGCCAGGAGGCTTGGGGAGTGGCAGTGCCTAAAAAACAACCCTACAAACAACTAGGATTGGTCTCTTCAGCTGTAGCAGATTTTGACAAAGTCACACGAGAGTATGAATCTGCTGCTGCCATAGGACATGTTCGATATTCCACAATGGGTAAAAGTAATCTTGAGAATGCTCAACCGCTCAAAGTAAAAGATCTATGTGTTGCACACAATGGTACAATATCTAACGTTGAAGAACTAACTGGCATGGTTGGGGGTTGTACTTTTACGCCTCAAAACGTCAGTGATACGCTAATTGCTGCCCAAAGGCTTGTTTCTCTAATGTCTGAGAATGGCAAACTTGGAAATGCATTATCTATTTTAAAAAATGAAATGGTAGGCTCATTTTGTTTTACATTTGTATCTGATGACAATTCTGTTTATGCTGCAAGAGATCCTAAAGGATTCAGGCCAATGGTATTGGGTTATAGAAAAGACAATAACACATACATCGTTGCCTCTGAATCAGCTGCACTTTCTGCAATGGGTGCACAACTAATCCGAGATGTAAAACCTGGTGAGTTACTCAAGATTAGTAATGCTGGGTTAGAATCGGAAATGTTTTCACAAGAAAAAAAATATGCTCACTGCTCATTTGAATTCACATATTTTGCACATCCATCTAGTGTGATGGAAGGTTCTAACATCTATCTTGCAAGAAAAAGAATAGGTCAGTTTCTTGCACGAAAGTTTGCAATAAAGGATGCAGATATTGTGATACCTGTACCAGATTCTGCAAGACCTGCAGCACTTGGATATGCACAAGAACTTGGTGTACCATTTGAAGAGGGACTACTCAAAGATAGATATAGCAGAAAGGGACCACTACGCAGTTTCATAGAACCACACCAATCAGACCGAGTGGAAATTAATAGATGGATAATTCCTATAACTCAGGTTATTTCTGGAAAGCATGTAGTGGTTGTTGACGATAGTCTTGTACGAGGTACTAGTTCAAAAGCCATAATCAAGGCACTACGAAGAGCTGGGGCAAGAAAAATTAGCATGGTGATTACATTTCCGCAGATACAATTTCCGTGCTATGCTGGAATAGACTTTCCATCACAGGATGAGCTTGTAACTTACATGGGTGATGGCAAAAAATATTCTGAAGATGAAATAACGGAAAAAGTCCGCCAGCTTATTGGTGCCGATTTTCTCGGCTACAATGATGCAAAGAATCTTGCCGCTGCAGTTGGGATGGACGCCAATACAATGTGCTTTACTTGCTCAAGTGGTGACTATTCCACACTTGGAATAAAGCCTATGTTTAAAACAAGGGCCGAAATCAAAGGTGAATAACATGGAACTTTCATTTGTACTGGTTAAAAGCAAGATGGGCCATGAAATGGATGTCATGAATGATATTTTAAAAATTGAAGGGGTAAAAGAGGCAACAGGAACATTTGGGCAGTATGACATATTTGTCATGGTCCAAGCCAAGACAAGATTGGAATTGGATAAAATCATTACAAAGAAAATCCGCATGGTATCAAACGTACTTTCTACCACTACACTACCTGCAATTCCTGGCAAAAGTACAAAATAATCTTAAATTTTCGGATATATCAGTTTAAATCCAAGCTTGTTCAATGACCGCCTGTTTGAAGTTTTTACGCTCAGGCAAGGTCAAAGACCTCTATGAACTTCCAGACGGAAACATGCTTTTTCATTTCTCAGACAGAGTCTCTGCATTTGATGTCAAATTTCCAACTCCCATACCAAAAAAGGGTGAGACATTGTGTAGATTTGCAGAGTTTTGGTTCAAGCAACTGCCTGTGGCTAGTCATTATGTGAGAACTGAGGGTAAAGACAAGATAGTGGTAAAACGGATGAATATGATTCCAATCGAATGTGTTGTCCGAGGTTATCTTTATGGAAGTTTGTACCAAAGATGGAAAGATGGACAAATAGAACTACCTACTGGTTCCTCTGGCATCTTGGCATCAAAATTACCTACGCCATTATTTGATCCTACCACTAAATCCGAAACACATGACATGCCATTAACAAAAAAAGACGCTCTTGACAGAAATATTGTAACTCCAAAAGAATATGATTGGTTGGAAAAAACCTCCATTGAAATTTACAACCAAATGTCTTCTATTGTAGACAAGGCAGGGTTTGTTCTGGCGGATTTAAAATTGGAATTTGGCAAGATTGGTAATTCTATAATCCTTGGTGATTCGATTGGGCCTGACGAGTATAGGCTATGGCCAAAAGAGTCTTATCAAGTAGGAAAGACTCAAGAAAGTTTTGATAAACAGTTGTTGCGTGATTGGCTTGCATCGCACGGATTCCAAAAAAAGTTTGAAGATGACAGAAATGCAGGAAAGGAACCTGTTGCACCGCCGCTACCAGAGTCCTTGTGTCTTGAATTATCGTCACGATACATCACTGCATATGAAAAGATAACCAAAACCTCGTTTTAACTCGAATTTACTATTTGACCCTGTTCTGTATTTTTCTGCCTTGACGCCCTAGTTGGTACTGCATTTCCTAGTTTTGCCATTTTTTTAAAATTTTTAACATTTTTTGTATTGATACAATTTTAATGATAATGGTAGGATATTGATTATACCAATATGAAATCAATACGACTGATACGAATATGATTATTTTGTAATGTGAGATATCATACCAAAATGAGAATAATTGTGTTAGACCAATCAAATTTGTAGCATGAAAAAAAATTACGTATTGGACAAAAAAATATGATCTCTTGATCTTTTAGGAGAACCAGAAAATACAGATTAGAACAACATGTCTACGCTATTACAAAAAGAGATCAAAATAAGTAAAATACTTAGCACCAATGCAGATCAAGCAAAAGCCCTTGATGATGCAGCTAGAATAAAAATTATCCAGATATTATATCACAAGCAACTATCTACAGAACAAATTGTGGATGAGCTAAGTAAGAACGGATACAAAAAAGCAACTACAACAATAAGACACCATATCGATGTTTTAAAAAATGCTGGACTAATTGAAATTGTCAAAATGGAAGAAGTACGAGGCGCTGTCATGAAATATTATGGAACGTCTGTCCGGGTCATGGGTAGCAAACTTCCAGCTAATTTTGAAACAGAGTTTTCTAAAACAATATCTGATACTTCTGTAAAACTAGAAAAAGTAATAAAAAATATTGCAGAAAATGCAGGTTCCAAAATAAAAAAGAAAAGCGCCAAAAATATCTCTCCTGAATCAAATTATGAAGAATACATCTTGATGGAAATTGTCAACAGGGCGATGGCAAAGGTATTTGAAAATAACGGACAATTGCTTGTACAAAAATAATTTTCTGAATCATACTTCAATTCTGAAAATTCCTCTAGTGTTAGGATCTTGAAGTAACTTTATCATCTCCTTTGGAATGGAATCTGATGCAACATCGCATCCAATTGACAATGTTCTAGGACACGTGAAATTACTTTTTCTGATTACTATGTCATGAGGATTTGTAAGAGCAAGTTTTTCACTTCCCTTTCCAACTATCTGAAACGAGAGTTTCCCGACTTGTATTGTGCAGGTGACTTGGGTCTTGTCATTTCTCAATAACTCTTTCATTTCACCTGGAATCCCAAGACAACCGCTTGAAGCTTTTACTCCTACTATGCAATCTCCATTTACTGTAAGATCTTCATCTGTTGTTATCTCAATTGATTTTGGATGAAATGATCTTACATTTTTGTGGCCATAAAATGAGATCTCAAAATGCACAATCTCAAGTCGTATAAACTTAAATTAAACCTTCAAAGGATGAATTTTGAAATGCTTCCAGCTGCAGCAGGTTACGATAGAGCAATTACCGTCTTTTCTCCAGATGGCAGATTATACCAGGTTGAATATGCCATTGAAACAGTTCGAAGAGGTACACTGGCAATAGGGATCAAAAGCAAAGATGGTATCATACTTGCGGTGGAAGAAAAGCCAAGAAAGTTACAAAATTCTGATATTACTCAAAAAATATTCCAAGTAGACGATCACATTGGAGTTGCAGCAGCAGGCTACATCCCGGATGCAAGATCTCAGGTAGACAATGCGCGATTCTTCTCACAAAGTAACAGAATGATATATGATGAGCCAATCGAAGTAGAGGCAGTAGCTAAACACTTGGCTGACCAGGCCCAGCAATACACCCAATATGCTGGTGTAAGACCATTTGGTGTTGCACTCATCATTGCAGGTATTGATAAAAGCGGTAGCACAATTTTCCTGACAGATCCAAGTGGTACTTACATCTCATATGATGCAGTAGCAATTGGTGCAGGAGCAGATCAAGTAACTGAATTCCTAGAAAAGAATTACAAAAAAGACATGTCAGTAGAAGATGCTGCTGCCATGGCAATAGAGTCCATCTATCTTGTCAGCGAAGACAAAGAAGGTGTAAAACACATCAAGATGGCACAAATTCCACTTACCACAAAACTCTTGACAAGAACATCTGAAAAAGATGTAGAGCACTATGCAGTCAAGGCCAAAGAAAATATTGCCAAGAGACCCAAGTAGAACCTAATATTTTATAGCACCATACTCTAGAGCAAACATTGAAAATTTCAATAGCTATTCCAGATTCTTCTTTATCTGAAGAGCCAACTCAACTTGACAAGGCAATGAAGATATCACAGATTGCAAGGGCTTGTTCAATATTTCATGTAAACACTATTTACATTTACAAGGAATCAAGTGGCACTGATAAAGATAGATCGTTACTTAGAAATCTACTTCGATATCTTGAAACTCCCCAATACCTGCGTAGGTTATTGTATCCATTAAGTGAGGACTTTCAATTTGCTGGTAGTCTGAGTCCTCTAAAGATTCCATCGCATGTACAAACATCAGATCCAAAAAAGATCAAATCGGGAGACATTCGAGATGGGGTTGTTGTACAATACAAGGGAAAAAAATATGTAAATGTTGGATTTGAACAACTAATTCCGTTTTACAGCAAAGATGATGATGGAAAAAGGATCATTGTAAAATTCAAGGAAGGATATCCCGCTCTTTTAGTAAAACAGATTCAAAAAGAAGAGATCTCGCAGTATTGGGGTTATGACGTCAAGGAGATCTCTAATCTCATTGTGTTTCTTGCCGAATGGGGATCACACGTGATACTCACATCTAGGAAGGGTAAACCCATTCATAAGACACAAAAATATTTCAATGAAATCTCAAGCGAACATGTTTTGCTTATTTTTGGTTCTCCAAAGAAAGGCATCTATGAAATTTTAGGGAAAAATATAGGAAATATTCCAAGATCTCAAATTCTAAACTTTTTCTCAGATCAGGCTACTGAAACAGTACGACTCGAAGAGGCAATACTTGGAACTCTTGCAGTCTTGAATGTGTTGACTCGTAACTAGTTTTAATACAGGATCTGTCTGGCAAAAAAGTGTTGGATAAAAAAAGATTCTTGATCTTTGCAGTCTTTGCAGGAATCGCAGGCATTGTTATTGGTGCAGTATCTGTCATTTCAAGTCTGATGCATTTTTGGCATTAGGATCAAAGTTTGAAAATATGAGATGTCTTGATTTAATTATAGACTTATAATGGGCTTTTTGAGAAACTTGGTTTATCAATGGGCCATAGAAAGCACAGTCAACCTAGGAGGGGAAGCCTTGCATATTTGCCAAGGGGCAGAGCGAAGAGCATGGAAGCAAGAATTCGTACATGGCCTGATGCTAATGTGGAGCAGCCAAAACTTTTGGGTTATGCTGGATTCAAAGCAGCATGCATGAGAATAGCAAGCATTGACGATCGAGAAAAGACTCCGAACTTTGGAAAGCAACTTGTGGGACTTGGTACCGTTGTAGTTACACCACCTATGACAATAATTGGAATTAGAGGATACTCAAAGGATAGGTATGGTATAGATTCTACTTTTGATGTTTATGCAAAAGATTTGCCTAAAGAAATTTCAAGATTATTCAAAACAAAACCTGATGAAAAAGGAATTGAAAAGGCAGAAAAATTACTAAATCAAATTGAAGAACTTTTTGCAATTGCAGCTGTTCTTCCACGCAAAGCCGGACTTGAACAAAAGAAACCATATGTATTTGAGGTTGCAGTAAAAGGCGGTGATGTTGCAAAGCAATTTGCATTTGTAAAAGATCTGCTAGGTAAGGAAATCAAAGTAGATCAAGTCTTCCAAAAAGGATCTGAAGTTGATGTTGCAGCAATTACAAAAGGAAAAGGTATTGAAGGTCCAATCACAAGATGGGGTGTAAAGAAAAAGCAACACAAATCAAGAAAGAGTGTCAGAGCTCTTGGTACTTTGGGTCCAATCAGTCCTGCAACTATCATGTACACTGTTCCAAGAGCAGGACAACGAGGATTCCATCAGAGAATCCAGTACAACAATAGAATTATGATAGTCAGCAATTCGCAAAATGATGAATTAAAAATTAATCCACCTGGAGGCTACAAGCACTTTGGCCTAGTACAAGGTGATTATGTCATATTGCGAGGCTCAATTCCAGGAACCTACAAAAGACTTGTAAAACTTCGTGCTCCTGTTAGACCGAAATTGTCCAAAATTGCACAACCAAAAATATTGGAGATAATGGTATGAAAGTTCCTGTATTTTCTACGACTGGTTCAAGTGATGGTGATGTTGAACTACCTCTAGTATTTTCAACTCCTGTTAGAAACGAACTAATTCACAGAGCATACATTCATCTGGAATCACATTCATTTCAAAGACAAGGAAGATATCCAAATGCTGGTATGGATGTAGTCGCAGAATCTAACAGCCCTCCAACAGGTCATCACCAAGCAAGAATTGCAAGAATGGCTGGTGGTGGAGGTGGCAGACAAGGCCAAGCTGGTGGAGTCGCAATGGCTAGAAAAGGAAGACAAGCACATCCTCCTACATCTGAACGAGTAATATACAAAATGATAAACAAAAAAGAAAACAAACTTGCCCTCTGTTCTGCACTTGCTGCAACAACTTCTTCCACACTTGTAAAACTTAGAGGTCACAAGATAGACAAGATTGAATCTTTACCGGTAGTTGTCTCTGATCAAATTGAATCTGTATCAAAATCAAAAGAATTGGCCAAAGTCTTCGATGCATTACATCTTACAGCAGATGTAGATAGATTACGAAATAGACTGAAAAATCGTTCAGGAAAGTCTCTTCTTAGAGGAAGAAAAACCAAAGTTGGAAAAAGCGTTTTACTTGTAGTAAAAGATTCAAAGAATCTGACAAAAGCAGCTGGTTCATTTTTGGGAGTAGACGTAGTAGATGCAAAAAGCCTTAGCGTACTTGACTTGGCTCCTGGAGCACAACCTGTACGACTAACTGTATTTTCAAAAGGTGCAATTGAAGAAATATCAAAAATAAAATCTCCACATCTTGAAATTTTGGTGACAAATAAATGAATCTTGAAGAAGCAAATCATATCATATTAAAGCCATACATCACTGAAAAGACATTTGCGTTAGTAGAAAACGAGAGCAGAATTTGTTTTTTGGTAAGAGAAGAGGCAACAAAACCCAAAATCATACAAGCGATAAAACTACTCTATAAAGAAGATCCAGTTGGCCTAAATGTATGCAGAACAGTTTATGGCAAAAAGGCATTTGTTAAATTCCAAACAATCGAAAAGGCACGAGACTTGGCAACTAAGATAGGAATGCTATAATATGGTCAGACTTGAATCAACTAAAGTAATGGTGGAAATAAATGGTTAAAGAATACAAGTATAGAGGCCTTGCAATCGAAGAAATTCAAAATCTTTCATTAGAAAAATT
>JACXTT010002490.1_pt1 | contig 29142 bp, 28 predicted proteins | sample 9270951 | NCBI WGS metagenome assembly JACXTT01 (sample SAMN15532306, study PRJNA645909) | rock metagenome | isolation source: weathered quartz diorite | place: Puerto Rico | collected 2017-06-21 | reverse complement strand
AAAGCCCATCTGCGCGATGGTGCCGATCTCGAACTCCAGGCGCTTGCGGTAGCGTGCGCACGCCTCCTCGCCGAGCGCGAGCGCGCTCATGCGTCGCTCAAGGCCCGCGCGCGCCTCGCGCGCGAGGTGCTCGTCGAGCGTCACGCCCGGCGGCGTCGGGAACGCCGGCAGCCGCGTCCTGCCCAGTTCGATGTCGAGGTTGCAGCGCCGCGCGATCTCGACGGAGTTCTCGAGCGCCTGCGGCGCGTCCGCAAAGAGCCGTGCCATCTCGTCCTGGGACTTGAAGTATTGCTCGGGCGTGAAGAGCCGCGGCCGGCGCTGGTCGCCCAGCAGATATCCCTGGGCGATGCAAACGCGCGCCTCGTGCGCCTTGAAGTCGCGCGCCTCGAGGAACTGCACCGGGTGCGTTGCCACGACCGGCAGGCGCAGCCGGCCGGCGAGCGCCACCGAGCGCGCCAGGAGCGCCTCGCCGTTCGCCTGGCCGGCCCGCTGGATCTCGATGTAGTAGCGGCCGGGAAAGAGCTCGCCCCAGCGTCGCGCGATCCGCTCGGCGCTCTCGCCATGATCCGAAAGGAGGGGCGCGGCGAGCTCGCCATCGAGAAAGCCCGAGAGCGCGATCAGCCCCTCGGCCGACTGCTCGAGCCACGCGCGCGCGATCAGCGCGCGGCCGCGATGCTGGTTTTCGAGCCAGGCGCGCGACAGCAGCTCGCAGAGCGTGCGGTAGCCGGCGCGCGAGGCGCAGAGGAGGAGCGCTCGCGCCGGCTTGTCACGCTCGGTCTGGCTCTCGATCCAGCAGTCGGCGCCGATGACCGGCTTCACCCCGGCGGCGCGCGCCGCGCCGTAGAATTTGACCAGCCCGAAGAGATTGGCCGAGTCGGTGAGCGCGAGCGCCGGCATGTGGTCCTGCGCCGCGCGCGTCACCGCGTCGTCGATCCGGACTATGCCGTCGCTCACCGAGTACTCGCTGTGCAGTCTCAGGTGAACGAAACTCGGCCGCCCCATGTCAAAAAATTCTACCGGAAAGGCCTCCATGAAACGGCTCGTGCTTGCTTCGCTCCTTGCCGTTGCGACCAGCGTCGCCGCGCAGAATCGCAGCGCCGAGCTCGGCAAGGCATACCAACAAGCGCGCGACGCCTACAACGCGCTTCAGCAGGCGACCGCGCGGCGCGACCAGGGCATCGAGTCGCTGCCGGGCGAGCGCACCGGGAGCGCCGCCGGCGGCAGCCGCCCCAACGAAAACTACTTCGCCCGCCAGGCGATCCTCGAGCACGATGTCGAGGCGGCGCGCGAGCGCTACGAGGCGGCGCCTGGTGGTGCTCGCCGGCATCTACCTCGCGCGGCGCGGCTCGAGCTAGACGACCACTGCCTCCGGCTCGCCGGTCGCCGCTTCGATGCGGCCGATCTGGTAGACGAGTTCGCCTTCGCGCTTCAGCACCATTGTGGCCATCTGCGCCTTGTCCGCGGCGACCACGACCACCATGCCGATGCCGCAGTTGAACACGCGGAACATCTCGTCCTCGGCGACGTTTCCTGCTTGCTGCAGCCACTTGAAGATCTCGGGTCGCGGCCAGCTCGACTTCTTGATGATCGCCTTCGCGCCCTTGGGCAGGATGCGCGGCACGTTACCGACCAGCCCGCCGCCGGTGATATGCGCGAGGCCTTTCACCGGCACTGAAGCGGCGAGCTTGAGCAGCGCTTTTACGTAGATGCGTGTGGGCTCCATCAGCGAATCGGCGAGGTCCGAGCTGAGATGGTCCTCGCCGATGATGCGGCGGATGAGCGAGTAGCCGTTCGCATGCGCGCCGCTCGAGGCGAGGCCGAGCACCACATCGCCCGGCACGATGGAACGTCCGTCGATGATGCGCTCCTTCTCGACCACGCCGACGCAGAATCCCGCGAGATCGTACTCCCCCGGGATGAAGGCCTTGGGATGCTCCGCCGTCTCACCCCCGACCAGCGCACAGCCGGCCATTTCGCAGCCTGCGGCAATGCCCTTTATCACCTCCGTGGCGACGCGCACATCCAGTCGTTCGCAGACGTAGTAATCGAGGAAGAACAGCGGCTCCGCGCCTTGCACCACGACGTCGTTGGCACACATGGCGACCAGATCGATGCCGATCGTGCCATGGCGGTTGAGCGCAAGCGCGAGCTTGAGCTTCGTGCCGACGCCGTCGGTGCCCGAGACGAGCACCGGCTGGCGGTATTTCTTCGGGATTTCGCACAAGGCGCCGAAGCCGCCGATGCCGGCGAGCACCTCGGGCCGCAAGGTCTTGCGCGCGTAAGGCTTGATGGCCTCGACCAGCGCATCGCCCGCCTCGATGTCGACGCCGGCGTCGCGGTAGGAAAGACCGTTCGACATGCTAGAGTTCAAAATTCTACGTGATGCAGCAGCTTCCCCTCGCGATTTCGCCGCGCCCGCAACCCGCGTTTGACAATTTCGTTGCCGGGCCCAATGCTGAAGCGCTCGCGCGCGTGCGCCAGCTCGCCGCCGGCACGCCTGGCGAGCGCATCGTCTACCTGTGGGGCGAAGCCGGCAGCGGGCGCAGCCACCTCCTCGCTGCGGCGGCGCGCGCGAGCTCGGCGCTGGTCGTCGCCGATGACGTGCAGCGGCTCGGTGCCGCCGAGCAGCACGCACTTTTTGTGGCGCTCAACGAGGCGCGCGAGGGCGGTCCTGCGGTGCTCGCGGCAGGGGACCACCCGCCTGCGCAGCTTGCCCTGCGTCCGGATCTGAGGAGCCGGCTCGCCTGGGGTCTCGTTTACCAGTTGCTGCCGCTAAGCGACGCCGACAAAGGCCGACACTTGAAAGCGCTTGCCGGCGCGCGCGGCTTGTTGCTTTCTGACGAAGTCGTCGCCTATTTGCTTGCACGGCTGCCACGCGACATGGCGAGCCTCCAGACGGTCATGGAAGTCCTTGATCGCTATTCACTTATGCGCCAGCGCGCGCTCACGCTGCCGCTGGTTCGCGAGGCTCTTGCGCAGGAAATCCTTGGTGGACAGGTGCGCGGGCGCTGAGTAGATTCGTCCCATGCTCGCGCTCGGTCGCATCTGCCTCATCGCCGGCCTCGTTGCCTCCGCATCCGCGTTTGGGCAGTCCGGGCTGCGGCTTCCCGAGCGCGGCGAGCCCGGCCTCGACCCGGGCTTCGCGCGCGGCTGGCTCGCTCCGGAGTACGACCGCTTCGGCTTCGCCGCCTACCAGTGGCGCGATGCCTACGGCTTCGCACCCACCCCTCGCATGCGGTGGTCTTACGCATTCGGGGAGCGCGCCAGCCTCAGCATGTCGTACGCCACTCTGCGCGACTCCGACTTCGAGCCGCGGCCGTTGTCGGTTTTCGGGCGCTACTGGCTCTCCCCCGACTGGGCGCTTAGCGCCGAGTCGCTCTCGCGCGACCCGACGGGCCTTTTCCGCCTGCAGGACTTCCGCATCGGCGTGCAGCGCCGGTTCTGAGCCTTTGCATCGCAGTTAAACTCCGGGCGCTCGCATGCGCCTGGCGCTTTTCGACCTCGACAACACGCTGCTCAGCGGCGACAGCGACTACGAGTGGGGCCAGTTCCTCATCGACCATGGCGTACTCGATCGCGAGTCGTACGAAGCGCAGAACCGCACGTACTACGAGCAATACGTCGCAGGTACCCTCGATATCCATGAATACCTCGGCTTCGCCTTGCGCCCCCTTGCCGCGCACGCGCCCGGGGACCTGGAGCGCTGGCACGCCGAATTCATGCGGCTTCGCATCACGCCGATGATCACGCCCGCCGCCCGCGCGCTGGTGCGGCGACACCTGGGGGCGGGGGAGCTTTGCGCGATCATCACGGCGACCAACAGCTTCGTGACGGCGCCCATCGCGCGTGCCTTCGGCGTGCAGCACCTCATCGCCACGGAGCCCGAGGTGCGCGCGGGCCGCTTTACCGGCCGGGTCGCCGGCACGCCGTGCTATCGCGAGGGCAAGCTCGAGCGCCTCGGGCAATGGCTCGCGGGCCTCGGCCACCAGCTGCACGACTTCGGGCAGAGCACCTTCTACAGCGATTCGCACAACGACCTGCCGCTCCTTGAGCGTGTCACGCATCCGGTGGCGGTCGATCCCGACGAGGCGCTTGCCGGCGAGGCCGCGCGGCGTGGGTGGCCGGTGATGTCGTTGCGCCGGTAGAATGCCCGCCCGCGAATGATCAAGCGGCTCATCCGGCGCGTGCTCGGGCTTGTCGACGAGCAAATGGAGCGGGTGGCACGGGGTGAACACGGTCTCGCGCGCGAGGCGATCAGCCCGGCCGCCGCCAAGGTATGCACGGTGCTGCGCGAGGCAGGCTTCCAGGCCTACGTGGTGGGCGGCGCGGTGCGCGACCTGTTGCTCGGCATCGTGCCGCAGGACTTTGACATCGCCACCGATGCCCGGCCCGAGCAGGTGAAGCCGCTGTTTCGCCGTGCGCTCATCATCGGCAGACGCTTCCGGCTGGTGCACGTAATGATGAGCGCCGAAACCGTCGAAGTCTCGACCTTTCGCGCCGCCGATCCCGACACGGCCGAGAAAGACGAGCACGGGCGCGTGCTGCGCGATAACGTCTTCGGCACCCAGGCCGAGGACGCCCGCCGGCGTGACTTCACCGTGAACGCGCTTTACTACGATCCGGCCACCGAGGAAGTGGTCGACTTCCACGGCGGCCTCGCCGACCTGAAAAAGCGCGTGCTGCGCGTGATCGGCGAGCCCGAGACGCGCTACCGCGAGGACCCGGTGCGCATGCTGCGCGCCGTGCGCCTTGCGGCAAAGCTCGGCCTCACGCTCGATCCGGCGACGCGCGAGCCGATCCGCCGGCTCGCGCCACTGATGGAAAGAGTGCCGCCGGCGCGGCTGTTCGACGAGATGCTGAAGCTGTTGCTGTCCGGGCACGCGAGCGCGTGCCTGCGGCAGTTGCGCGAGGTCGGGCTGCACAAGGGACTGCTGCCGCTCCTCGACGTGATCCTCGAGCAGCCCCTCGGCGAGCGCTTCGTCACGCTGGCGCTCGCGCAGACCGACGAGCGGGTGCTCGCCGAGCGGCCGGTATCGCCGGCGTTTCTGTTCGCCGCGCTGCTCTGGCACGAAGTGCTCGCCGCGTGGAAGTCGCGCGAAGCGCGCGGCGAGCGCGCCGTCCCGGCGCTCGAAACCGCCATGGACGAGGTGCTCGACACGCAGTGCGCGAAGCTCGCCATCACGCGCAAGCTCACCGCCACGATGCGCGAGATCTGGAGCATGCAGCCGCGCTTCGAGGTACGCTCGGGAAGCCGCCCCTACCGCCTGGTCGAATCGCCGCGCTTTCGCATGGCGTACGATTTTCTTGCCCTGCGCGCAGCGAGCGGCGAAGTGCCCGCCGAACTCGAGGCGTGGTGGCGCGCCTTCCACGCCGCGGACGCCGAGTCGCGCAAAGCGATGCTCCTGCCCGAAAGCGGCCCGCGTAAGCGCCGCCGGCGTCGCCGCCGCAGGAAGCAGCCGGCCGCGCCCGTGACCGCCCCGGCGTGACGCTCGCCTACATCGGCATCGGATCCAACCTGGAAGACCCGCAAGCACAGGTCGAGCATGCCTTCGACGAGCTCGCGCGACTGCCGCGCACGCGCTTGAGCGCGCGCTCGTCGCTCTATCGGAGCGCCCCGCTGGGCTACGCCGCGCAGCCGGAGTTCATCAACGCGGTTGCCGAGGTTGACACCGCGCTCGGGGCCCACGAGCTCCTCGCCGAGCTGCAGGCGATCGAGGCGCGGCACGGGCGCCGGCGCAGCTTCGCCAACGCACCGCGCACGCTTGACCTGGATCTCCTCCTCTACGGCGACGCGCACATCGACGAGCCGCATCTCGTGGTGCCGCACCCGAGGATGCACGAGCGCGCCTTCGTGCTGCGGCCGCTCCTGGAGATTGCGCCGCGCGCGGCAATTCCGGGCCGCGCCAGCCTTGCGGCGTGCCTTGCCGCGTGCGCCGGCCAGAAAGTGGAAAGGATGCGCTGATGCGGCTCTCCGTCGTGGCCGCTTGTGCGCTGATGCTCGTCGCCTCTAACGTGTTCATGACTTTCGCCTGGTATGCGCACCTGAAGAACCTAGCGACGACGCCTTGGTGGATCGCGGCGCTCGCAAGCTGGGGGATAGCCCTTTTCGAATACCTGCTGCAGGTGCCGGCGAACCGCGTCGGCTACGCGCAACTGTCGCTGCCGCAGCTCAAGATCATGCAGGAAGCGATCACGCTCACCGTCTTCGTGCCTTTTGCCGTGCTCTACATGAAGCAGCCGATAAAGCTCGACTATCTGTGGGCGTCGCTGTGCATCGTCGGCGCGGTCTACTTCGTGTTCCGTGGATAGGTTCCGTTACCTGGTGGTCGAAGGGCCGATCGGCGCCGGCAAGACCAGCCTCGCGCGGCGGCTCGCATCGCGCCTCGCGACCGACCTGCTGCTCGAGCAGCCGGAGGAGAACCCGTTTCTCGCGCGCTTCTACCACGACATGGCGCGCTATGCGCTGCCGACGCAGCTCTTCTTTCTCTTCCAGCGCGCGCGTCTGGTCGAGCCGCTCGCCCAGCCCGACATGTTCGCCCGGCCGCTCGTCGCCGACTTCCTGCTCGATAAGGATCCGCTTTTCGCGCGCATCACGCTCTCGGCGGACGAGCTTACGCTCTACCAGAAGATCTACGAGGCGCTGCGCCCGCGCTCGCCGGCGCCTGATCTCGTCGTGTACCTGCAGGCGCAGCCGGCGACGCTGGTCGAGCGCGTGCGGCGGCGCGCCCGCGGCTACGAGCGGCCCCTGAGCGAGGAATATCTCGCGCTGCTGGTCGAGAGCTATGCGCGGTTCTTCTATCATTACAACGCGGCGCCGGTGCTCATCGTCAACTCGGAGAACCTCAACTTCGTCGAGCGCGAAGCCGATTTCGAACTGCTGGTGTCGCGGTTGCGCGCGATGAAGAGCCGGCGGGAGTTCTTCAACCTCGGCTGATGCGGACCGTGCACGACATCGGCGAGCTGCGCCGCGCGCTGCGCACCCTTGGGCCGGTCGCGTTCGTGCCGACGATGGGCAATCTGCATGAAGGGCATCTCTCGCTCGTGCGTCTCGCGCGGCGCGAGGCGCGCGCCGTCGTCGTGAGCATCTTCGTGAACCAGCTGCAGTTCCTGGCGGGCGAGGACTTCGAGCGCTACCCGCGCACCATGCAGCGCGATCGACGCATGCTCGAAGCCGAAGGTGTGAAGCTCCTGTTCGCACCGGACGAGCGGGCGCTCTATCCCGAGCCGCAAGCCTACATCGTGCGGCCGCCGGCGCTGGGCGCGGAGCTGGAGGGGCGCTTCAGGCCGGGTTTCTTCGAGGGGGTGAGCACCGTGGTGCTGAAACTCTTCAATTGCGTCCAGCCGCTCGCCGCGGTGTTCGGCAAGAAGGATTACCAGCAGCTCGTCATCGTGCGCGGCATGGTGCGACAGTTTGATATACCGACCGCGATCGTCGCCGGCGAAACCGTACGCGAGCCCGACGGGCTCGCCATGAGCTCGCGAAACGGCTACCTCTCGCCTGCCGAGCGTGCCGAGGCCCCCCGCCTGCACCGGGTACTCGCGGCCGTAGCCCGCGGCTTGCCGCCCGCCGAGGGCATGCGCGAGCTCGGCGCGGCGGGCTGGCGCCCCGATTACATCGAGGTGCGCCGCCGGCACGACCTTGCGCCGCCCCAAGCGGGCGATACCGAGCTCATCGTGCTCGGTGCCGCCCGGCTCGGCAGCACGCGACTCATTGACAACGTGGAGTTTTAGGTCGGATAGGGCTCGAAGGTCATCGACTCGACCGGACAGCCCAGCGCTTTTGCCAGTTTGTCCATTGTCTCGTCGGTGATCGGCAGCGGCTGGAACTCGGCATCGCCGCCCTTGGAGCTGATGAAGGCCTTCGCCGCCGCCTCGGTGTTCCAGGTCACCACCGGGTCCGGGCTCACGCCCGGCACTTGGCGGCAGATCGGAAAGCCGTCGGACTTGTAGACGATCGCGTACATGTGCCCCCTCGGCGTCGCAATTTAACCGATGTGCCCGTAAGGCAACAAGGCGCCGTATCGGGGAGGCCCTGATTGCTGGCTCAGGTGGGGGGGCGTTAAATCCATCACGGGAGGCCGCGGCGGGCTTCATCCTGCCGGGCCTAGGCGATTGAGCCCCTACCCGCGGGGCGTTTCTATCGGGGAGACGCAAATGAACATGAACGACGCAATGGGCCTGCGCATGCGCTACGGCAACGCAAACGGCCAGTTCGATACAGAGTACGACCCAACCAGCGCGACGGTATGGGGCTTCATGAAACCGAAAGGCAATCCCTGCTTCAGCCTCGCGCTGCTGAAGGAAATCCGCGAGCACGACGCGGCGCTGGAGGCAAACGGCGGCGTCATCACCGTCGAAGGCGAGAGCTATCCGGTGCGCTATTACGTCGGCGCCTCGCGCGCGGCAGGCGCCTACAACCTCGGCGGCGACCTGGGCCTGTTCATGCTGCTCATCAAGGCTCACGACCGCACGGCACTCGCGCGCTATGCCGAGAAGTGCATCGACAATCTTTACGCACGCATCACGCACTATGGCAGTCCGACGCTCACCACCATGTCGCTCGTGCAGGGTGATGCGCTCGGCGGCGGCTTCGAATGCGCTTTGAGCTCCGACGTCATCGTCGCCGAGGAAAGCGCCCAGATGGGCCTGCCGGAAATCATGTTCAATCTTTTCCCGGGAATGGGCGCCTACCAGTTGCTCACGCGGCGTATCGGCGTGCGCGCTGCCGAGCAGTTGATCGTTTCGGGGCGCGCGCTGCCGGCGCGCAAGCTGCACGAGATGGGCGTGGTGGACGTGCTGGCGAAAGACGGCCAGGGTGAAAGCGCGGTGCAACAGTGGATCGCAAACAACCGCCGGCGGCAGAACGGCATGCAAGCCGTGTTCGGGCTGCGGCAGCTTTGCAACCCGATCAGCCGTAAAGAGCTCGACGCAGTGGCCGGGAGCTGGGTCGATGCAGCGCTGCGGCTCACTGACCGCGACCTGCGGCTCATGGGCTGGCTGATGCGCGCGCAGCAGGAGCGCGCCGTCAGCCACGGCCATGGCGAGGCCGCGGAAGCCGCGCCCGTTGCCGTCAACGCCTAGGGAGAACGCCATGTTTGCCTTCCTGCGCAAGACAGGACGCACCGAGCGCCTCATCGAAAAGCAGCGGCGCCGCTACTACATGAAGAACAACCTGCTTTCCCTCTACGCGACGTTCCGGCTGGCACGCAATCCGCAAGCCACGAAGTACGTGTTCATGATCGGCGACACGCAGGACAACATCGCCGAAAGCGAACGCCGGCTCGGGCGCTATCCGGATCCGTTCCGCTCGGCCGCACTCGAGGCCTTGTGGCAAAGCGGCTACCGCGCGGAACGCTATGACCTCGACGAGCTCGCCAAGCTGCCGCCGCATACGCTGGGCGGCGCCTACGCGCGGCACATGCGTGCGAACCACCTGCGCGTCGACTACTACCCGGAGATGGCGCCGCGCAATCGCATGCAGTTTCTACGGCAGCGCATGCGCCAGACGCATGACATCTGGCATGTGCTGACGGGCTTCGGCACGGACGAGTTCGAAGAGGTGGGTATTCAGGGCTTCTATGCGGGCCAGGGCGTGAGCAGCATGGCCGCTTTCATCGCCGCCGGCGCGTTCCTGAAGAGCGTGCTTCGCTGCCGCTTCCCCGAGCTGCACAAGCACATGGAGTCCTTCTGCGAAGGCTACTGTGCCGGCAAGCGCGCCGAATCCCTGCTCGCCGTGAAGTGGGAAGAGCTGTGGGGCGAAAGCGTGGAAAGCCTGCGCCGCCGCTACCGCATTACGCCTCGCGTACGCGAGGCGGCGCCGGTGCAACTGAGGGCAGTTGCGTGACTCAGGTCGCCGACTGCTGGGAGTCCTGCAGGTAGCGATCGAGCTCGCGCCGGGCTGCTGCCAGTTCTTCCCCGAGACTGCGCAGCAGCTTGGCGCCCTGCAGGCGTAGCTCGGCGTCGCTGCAGCCGTCGAACTTCGAACAGAGCTGGGTCAGCCGGTCGGTACCCATGCTGGCCGACGAGCCCTTCAAGGCGTGTACCTGGGCGCGCAATTCCCCGTAGTTGCGCGCCGCGATGGCGGACTCCATACGATTGAGCAACACCGTGTTGTCGGCGAAAAACACCCCGCAGAGCTTGGTCATGAAAGCGGGTGACGATCCCAGGTCCTGAAGGTGGCGAAGCGTCTCGACGTTGATTACCGGCGGCTCATCGCTGGCAGCGACGCGTGGCGTCCCCGCATCGCGCGGGCCGGTGCTCGGCCGGCGCTCGCGACGCTCTGCAGCGATCCCCTGCACCTCGTCGAGCAGCCGGCGCGCCTCGATCGGCTTCGCCAGAAAGGCGTCTGCGCCGGCCTCGAACGCCTCCTTGCGGCTTTCCGGCGTGGCATCCGCGGAGAGCATGATCACCGGGGTGCGCTCCCGGCCGCGCATCATGAGCCGCAGCGCCTGCAGCGTTTCCACGCCGCTCAGGCCCGGCATGTTGCGGTCGAGGATCACGACATCGCAACGCTCGCGTTCCAGCGTCTCGAGCACGCCTTCACCGTTGGTCACCATGCTGGTCGAATGCCCGCCGCGCTCGAGGATCTTGCCGATTACCTCGCGGTTGATGGGATTGTCGTCCGCGACCAGCACGTGCAGCTTGCGGGCATTGGCTGAGCGGCGGGCGTAGTCGCGAAGCTGCACGACGCCCTCGCGCACTTCGTCGCCGGCCGAGATCGAATGCAGCACGTTGAACAGCTGGCGCTTCTCCAACGGCAACTCGAGCACGGCTGCAAAGCCCTCCGACAGGGCCTCGAAGCGCGGCACCCGCAGTTCGCGCGGCACGGCGAGGACGCACGGCGGCGCTGAGCCGGCTGCCGCGCGGCGCAGCCGCTGAGCAAGATCGAGCTGCTTGCCCGAGGCGTAGAAGAGCGCGCTGTGGCAGGGCTTGCCGAAGCTCAGCTCCGATACGAGACGCGCTGCCGTCTCTTCGATGGAGTCGGCGGCGAGGCCCACGGCGCCCCAGGTGGCCAATGCCTCCTGCAGCGCGGCACGCTCGCGCTCCGGGAACGCCACCAGCAGCACACGCGCGGCAGCGAGCTCGCCGCCCGTGCCGACGCGCTCGGGCTGCTTCTCGAACGGCAGCTCGAACCAGAACGTGCTGCCGAGACCGACGGCGCTCTCCAGGCCGATGCGGCCGCCCATCAATTCGACCAGCTGCTTGGCGATGGTGGTGCCCAATCCGGTGCCGCCGAAGCGCCGCGTGGTCGACTGGTCGGCCTGCGTGAAGCTCTCGAAGATTTTCGCCTGCGCTTCGGGCGGTATGCCGATGCCGGTGTCGCGGATGGAGAACTTCAGGCGCACCTGCTCGGCGGTCTCGCTCTGCGACGAAACGTGGACCGTGACGTTGCCTTTCTCGGTGAACTTGAGCGCGTTGCCCACCAGGTTGACGAGCACCTGGCGCAGGTGGTGCGGATCGCCGCGCAATGCCGGCGGCACTTCCGGCATGATCGAGACGACGATCTCAAGGCCCTTCGCCGCTGCCTGCGCGGCCAGGATGCGCGAGGTGCTGTTCACCAGCGCATGCAGATCGAAGTCGGTCTTCTCGAGCGCAAGCTTGCCGGCCTCGATCTTCGAGAAGTCGAGCACGTCGTCGACCTGGGCGAGCATCAGGCGCGAGGAGCTGCGCAGCGTCTGCAGCATGTCGGCCTGCTCGCGGGTGAGCGCTGTGTCGCGCAGCAGGTCCGCCATGCCGATGATGGCGTTCAGCGGCGTGCGCATCTCGTGGCTCACCACCGAGATGAAGCGGCGCTTCGCCTGGTTGGCGGCCTCCGCGCGTGCAATGGCGTCGAACAGCTGCGTCACCAGGCGCCGCACATAAAGGCTCAACACGATCAGCCCGACCAGCAGCCCGATGCCGAGCGTGCGGTGCTCGACCCAGAATTCGCTGAAGGCGAGCGCCGCGCCGAATCCCACCACGCATAAGCCCAGCGTGATCAGCAGGTACTTGGCGCCGTAGCGGAAACCGTTGGCGAGCGTGATCCACAGGAAGATGAGATACAGCGGCGCGCCGCTTTCGCCGAATTCCATCAGCGTCCAGGTCACCATCGCGGCGTCGGTCAGCGCGCCAAGCGTGCGCCGCAACGGCGACGCATTGGGATCGCGCAGCACCGCCGCGATGATCGCCAAGCCTGCGAACAGGTAGAAGAAATAGACCAGCCAGTGGTCCAGATCCTGCGGGATGAGGTAAATGCCGAGCAGCAGCGCGTTCAGGATGCGCACGAAAGCCTGCTCGTGCTCGCTGTCCGGCCGCGCTTTCAACCGTGCGCGCAGGCGCTCCAGCGCGCCGCGCCAGCCGGCGGTCAGTGCTGCAAGAGCGGGTCGCGCCATTCGTGCTGGACTTCCAGCACCTGCTTCTTCATGCTGCTGAACGCTTCGACCATGTGCGGGTCGAAGTGCCGCCCCGCCTGGCTCGTGACGTACTCGAACGCCTGCTCGCTCGACCAGGCGTTCTTGTACGGTCGCACCGAAGTGAGCGCGTCATAGACGTCGGCCACGGCGACGATGCGCGCGCAGAGCGCAATGTGATCGCCGACCAGGCCGTTCGGGTACCCAGAGCCGTCGTACTTCTCATGATGCCCGAGCGCGATGAGCGCGCCCATGCGCACGTACTTCGAGGCGCTGCCCTTGAGGATTTCGTGGCCGATCACCGGATGCCGGCGCATGACCTCCCACTCGGCGCCGTCGAGCCGGTCGGCCTTTAGCAGGATGTGGTCAGGGATGCCGATCTTGCCGATATCGTGCAGCGGCGCGGCGAGCTCCACGGTTTCCGCCTCGTCCGGGTCCAGACCGATGGCGTTAGCGATGAGCCGCGAGTAGCGCGACATGCGGATCAGGTGGTAGCCGGTCTCCTCGTCGCGGAACTCCCCAGCGCGAGCGAGCCTCAGCAATGTTTCTTTCTCGCGCTCCCTTACTTCACGCGTGGCGTCCTCCACCATGTGCTCCAGGAGCCGCCGGCGGTCTTCGAGCACCACGTGCTGCCGGCGCAGGGTCAGCAGGTTACGGCAGCGCGCGAGGCACTCGCGCGCATCGATCGGCTTCGTCAGAAAATCGGTGATTCCGGCATCGAGCGCCGCATAGCGCACCTTGCGGTCGTCGTGCACCGTGATCATCACAATCGGCACGTGCTCGTAGCCGGGCAGCGCGCGCAGGCGCTTCACGAACTCGATGCCGTCCATCTCCGGCATCATGTAATCGACCAGCACGAGATCGGAGACATGGCGCGTCGCCCAGACGACCGCGTCAACCGGTCGCGCAAAACCTTCCACTGCGACGCGCTCGTCGAGCCCGCGCACCACCTGCTCAAGAATGGCGCGCCCGGTCGACTGGTCGTCGACCACCATCACCGTGTTTCGTGCCGAAGGCAGGACCCTTACCTGCGCCTTGGCCATGACCCCTCCCTCGCCCTATGCGGCAAAAAGCCTACGCCCGGCACCCCTGTAGTGTCCAGCGAGCTTGCCCGGAGCTTTAGGCTTTTTTGCACCGCGGCTGGTGCCGGAAGAGAGACTCGAACTCTCATGGTGTTGCCACCGGCGGATTTTGAGTCCGCTGCGTCTACCGGTTCCGCCATTCCGGCGCGGGACGAGGCGGAAATTATAATTCGCGGGTGCGGGTCTCCGAGTTCGACTACGAGCTGCCTGCCGAGCTCATCGCCCAGCATCCCGCCCCGAGCCGCACCGCCAGCCGCCTGCTGCATCTGCAGGCGGGGGGCAGGCTCCAAGACCTGATGTTCACCGACCTCCCAGAGCTGGTCGACGAGCGTGACACGCTGGTGCTCAACGACACGCGCGTCATCAAGGCACGCCTTTTCGGCCGCAAGCCGAGCGGCGGCCAGGTCGAGGTGTTCGTCGAGCGCATCGTCGCGCCGCAGGTCGCGCTCGCCCTGATGCGCGCCGGCCATGCGCCGAAGGCGGGCACCGAGGTGCTGATCGACGACGTGCGCGCTACCGTCGAAGACCGGGAAGGCGAGCTCTACCGCGTGCACTTTTCCGAAGACGTCGAGCGCGTGCTCGAGCGCCACGGCAGCGTGCCGCTTCCGCCCTACATCACGCACCCCGCTCAAGCCGAGGATGCCGAGCGCTATCAGACGGTCTACGCGTCGCGCCCCGGCGCAGTCGCCGCGCCCACCGCGGGCCTGCACTTCGACCATCGGATGCTCGAGCGGCTGCGCAAGCGCGGCGCGCGCATCGCCACCCTGACGCTGCACGTAGGCTTCGGCACCTTCCAGCCGGTGCGCACGGACAGCGTCGAGGCGCACCGCATGCATCGCGAGCGCTACAGCGTCTCGGACGAGGCCCTGCAGGCGATCGCCGGCCGGCGCGTGCTCGCGGTGGGAACCACGTCGCTACGCGCGCTCGAGGCCGCGGCGGCCAGCGGCGAGACCTCCGGCGAGACGGATCTTTTCATCTACCCGGGCTACGAGTTCCAGGTGGTCGACCGGCTGCTCACCAATTTCCACCTGCCGAAGTCGACGCTGCTCATGCTGGTGTGCGCGTTCGCCGGCCGCGACAACGTCCTGCGCGCCTACCAGCACGCGATCGAGCAGCGCTACCGGTTCTTTTCCTACGGCGACGCCATGCTGATCGAGCGATGAAGTTCACCCTGACGCATCGCGACGGCGCCGCGCGCCGCGGTGTGCTCGAGCTTGCGCACGGCCGCGTCGACACGCCCGCGTTCATGCCGGTCGGCACGTACGGCGCGGTCAAGGCGGTGTCGCCCGCCGAGCTGCGCGAGCTCGGCGCGCAGATCGTGCTCGGCAACACGTTCCACCTCTGGTTGCGGCCTGGGCTCGAGGTGATCGAGCGCCATCGCGGCCTGCATCGCTTCATGGGCTGGGGCGGGCCGATCCTCACCGACTCCGGCGGCTTCCAGGTATTCAGCCTCGGCGCGCTGCGCAAAATCGCCGAGGAAGGCGTGCAGTTCGCTTCGCCGATCAACGGCGAGCGGCTGTTTCTCGCGCCCGAGGAGTCGATGCGCATCCAGCAGGTGCTCAACTCCGACATCGCGATGGTGTTCGACGAGTGCACGCCGTATCCCGCGACCGAAGCAGAAGCAGCGAATTCCATGCGGCTGTCGATGCGCTGGGCCGAGCGCTCGCGGCGCGCCTGGCAGAGCTCGAACGCGCTCTTCGGCATCGTGCAGGGCGGCATGTATGAGCGCCTGCGCGACGAGTCGCTCGCCGAGCTCCAGCGCATCGGCTTCGACGGCTATGCGATCGGCGGCCTGTCGGTCGGTGAGCCGCCGGAAGAGCGTGCGCGCATCGTCGCCCATCTCGTGCCGCGCATGCCGCAAGCTGCGCCGCGCTACCTGATGGGCATGGGCACGCCCGAAGACCTGATCGCGGCGGTCGGTGCCGGCATCGACCTCTTCGACTGTGTGCTGCCCACCCGCAACGCGAGGAACGGCTGGCTCTTCACCCGCCACGGCGACCTGAAGATCCGCAACGCGCGCCATCGTGACGACACCAGTCCGCTCGACGACCAGTGCAGCTGTTACACCTGCCGGCATTTCACGCGGGCCTATCTCTACCACTTGCAGAAGACCCACGAGATCCTCGGCGCGCGCTTGAACACGCTGCACAACCTGCACTACTACCAGGAGCTGATGCAGACGCTGCGCGGCGCGATCGAGGCCGGCAGCTTTGCCGCGACCGCGGCGCGGCTCGCGGCCGAGCGGACCCGCTATAATTCCGCGCTTTCCGCCGCATCATCCGAAGAGGATCCGCAGTGATCATCTCTCCAGCGTACGCACAGGCCGCCGGGGGCGCAGACGCAGGCCTCATGAGCTTCCTGCCAATCATCCTGCTGTTCGTGATCCTGTACTTCCTCATGATCCGCCCGCAGATGAAGCGCGCCAAGGAGCAGAAAGCGATGATCGAGGCGCTGCAGAAGGGCGACGAAGTGGTCACCACCGGCGGCCTGGTCGGCCGCATCACCAAGCTCGGCGAGCAGTACCTGACGCTCGAGATCGCGCCCAACACCGAGATCGTGCTGCAGCGCTCGGCGGTGCAGGTGCCACTCCCCAAGGGGACCCTTAAGACCCTGCAGTGAATCGCTTCCCGACCTGGAAATACGCGCTGATCGCGACTGCGATCGCGCTCGCCTTCCTCTACACGCTGCCCAACTTCTTCGGCGAATCGCCCGCCGTGCAGGTGGCGAGCGCCAAGTCGACGGTCAGGGTGGATCCGAGCGTGGTCGCGCGCATCGAGCAGGCGCTGCAGGCCGCGAATATCCATGCGACCGGCTTGCTGCTGGACCCGACCGGCGTTCGCGTTCGTTTCACCGATACGGACACGCAGCTTCGCGCCAAGGATGCCATCGACCGCGCGCTGAATCCCGACCCGAAGGATCCCGTGTTCTCGGTGGCGTTGAACCTGCTCTCGGCCTCGCCCGACTGGCTCAGCGCGATCCACGCGCTGCCGATGTACCTCGGCCTCGACTTGCGCGGCGGCGTGCACTTCCTGCTGCAAGTGGACACGGCCGCGGCAATCACCAAACGGGTGGAAAACCTGGCGGCCGATCTGCGCACGCAGCTTCGCGACAAGAACATCCGCCATGGCGGCATCGCGCGCGAGGGGCAGACAGTGCGGATCCGCTTCCGCGACGCGGCGACGCGCGAGCAGGCGCGCGCCTACATCCTGAACAACATTCCGGACCTTAACGTCGTAGAACGCGACGACGGCCAGAACCTGCTCCTCGTGTGCTCGGTGAAGCCCGAGTTCCAGAAGCGGGTCATGGAGACGGCCCTACAACAGAACATCCAGACGCTTCACAAGCGCGTGAACGAGCTCGGCGTGGCCGAGCCGGTGATCCAGCAGCAGGGCGCCGATCGAATCGTGGTGCAGCTCCCGGGCGTGCAGGATACCTCGCGCGCGAAGGAGATCCTCGGCCGCACCGCCACGCTCGAAGTGCGCCTGGTCGACGAGGAGGCGATGCGCACCGGCCAGACCTTTGGCGACGACGTGTTCCCGGAGCGCCGGCGCGACGGCACCATTGGCCAGGTCCCGGTGAAAAAACAGGTCTACGTGACGGGCGACCAGTTCATCGGCGCTTCCGCCACCTTCGACCAGGACCAGCGTCCGGCCGTGGCGGTGGAGCTCGATGATGCCGGCGGCCGCACCATGCGCCAGGTGACGCGCGAGAACGTCAAGCACCTGATGGCGATCATCCTCTTCGAGAAGGGCAAGGGCGAGGCGATCTCGGTCGCCACCATCCAGAGCGAGTTCGGCAGCCGCTTCCAGATCACCGGCGCCTTCACGCCGAACGAGACGCGCGACCTCTCGCTTCTCATCCGCGCGGGCTCGCTCGCCGCGCCGATGGAGATCATCGAGGAGCGCACCGTCGGCCCGAGCCTCGGACGCGACAACATCAGCAAAGGCTTCCACGCCACGCTGTGGGGCTTCACTGCCATCGTCGTGTTCATGTCGATCTACTATCTGGTGTTCGGGCTGATCTCCTCGCTCGCGCTGGCGGTGAACCTGCTCTTGCTGATCGCGCTGCTATCGCTCCTGCAGGCGACGCTCACCCTGCCCGGCATCGCCGCGATCGCGCTGACACTCGGCATGGCGATCGATTCGAACGTGCTGATCAACGAGCGCATTCGGGAGGAGCTGCGCGGCGGCGCGACGCCCCAGGCGGCGATCGCGGCGGGCTACGAGCGCGCCTGGAACACGATCTTCGACTCGAACGTCACGACTTTCATCGTCGGACTGTCGCTGCTCATGGTGCCCGGCGCGGTGCGCGGTTTTGCGGTGGTGCACTGCCTCGGCATCATGACTTCGATGTTCTCGGCGGTGCTCGTGTCGCGGGCGCTCGTCAATCTCACCTACGGCCACCGCCGGCGCGTGGCCAGCCTCGCGATCGGTAACACGACGTGGAAGTGAGCTAGGGATGGAATTCTTCAAGATCCGTCGCACCATCCCGTTCATGCGCTATGCGTTGATCTTCAACGTCATATCGCTGATCACGTTCCTCGCGGCGGTTTTCTTCCTCGTGCATCGCGGCCTGAACTACTCGATCGAGTTCACCGGCGGAACCCTGGTCGAGGTCGGCTACAGCGACGCCGCGAAAGTCGACGCCATCCGCCAGGCGCTGGAGAAGGCCGGCTACAAGGCCGAAGCCCAGAACTTCGGCTCATCGCGCGAGGTGCTGATCCGCATGCACCTCGAGGCCAGCCAGTCGAGCTCCGACGTCGCGCAGAAGGTGATGGGCGTACTGAAGGAGCAGGATCCGTCCGCCGAGTTGCGTCGCGTCGAGTTCGTCGGCCCGCAGGTCGGGCGCGAGCTCGTCGACCTCGGGCTCGTGGCGCTCCTCGTCACCGCAGTCGGCATCGTCGCCTACCTGTGGCTGCGCTTCGAATGGCGTTTCGGTGTGTCCGGCATCATCGCCAACCTGCACGACGTGGTGATCATCCTGGGGTTCTTCGCGTTCTTCCAGTGGGAGTTTTCGCTCCCGGTGCTCGCCGCCGTGCTCGCCGTGCTCGGCTACTCGGTGAACGAATCGGTGGTGGTGTTCGACCGGGTACGCGAGAACTTCCGCAAGATGCGCAAGGCTTCAACGCCGGAAGTCATCGACAGCGCGATCACCGGTGTCATCTCGCGCACCATCATCACCCACGGCTGCACGCAGATGATGGTCACCACGATGCTGATCTTCGGCGGCCAGGCGCTGCACTACTTCGCGCTCGCCCTGACCATCGGAATTCTCTTCGGCATCTACTCCTCGGTGCTCGTCGCGAGTCCGCTTGTCATGTGGCTCGGCGCAAAGCGCGACCAGTTCATCAAGCCCGCCCGCAAGGGACGGCGCGACGAGCACGAAGGCGCGGTCGTCTGACAGCGCTCGAACACCGCACAGTCCATCTCGATCACGTAGCGCTGCACGTCGTCACGGCCGGCGCGGGCGTGCCGGTCGTGCTACTGCACGGCTGGCCGGAGACGTGGTACGAATGGCGCAGGCTGGTCCCGATCCTTGCCGCGCGCTACCAGGTCGTTGCCCCGGACCTCCCCGGCCTGGGCGAGAGCACGCGGCCTGAGCGTTACGACAAGAAAAGCATCGGCGCCGACCTGCGCGAGATGTGCGCGCGTCTCGGACTTGAACGTTTCCATCTCGTCGGGCACGACTGGGGCGGCCCGTGTGCCTTCGCGCTCGCGTGCCACGCGCCGCTAGCGATCAGGACGTTGACGATCCTCGATGTCACCATCCCCGGCATCGGGCCGGACGTCTCGCAGGGCGGCAGACGCTGGCACCACGCTTTCCACATGACGCCCGAGCTGCCGGAAGCTCTCGTCGCCGGGCGCGAGCGCGACTACCTTGGCTGGTTCTATCGCGAATTCTGCTGGCAGCGCGGTGCGATCGCCGACGCCGACATCGCTGAGTACCTGCGCTCCTATGGCAAGCCGGGCGCGATGCGCGCCGGCTTCGAGTATTACCGCAGCCTGCCGCAGGACAAGGCCGATAACCGAGCGCTGCTCGATTCGGGGTTTCGGCTGTCAATGCCGGTGCTCGCGCTGGGCGGCGCGAGGGCGGAGGCAAGAGGTCGCGGCGAAGAACCGCTCGAATCCCTGCGCGCCATCGCGTCGGATGTGCGCGGCGGCGCAATCGCCGAGTGCGGCCACTTCATCCCCGAGGAGCAGCCCGAGGTCCTCGCCCAGCAGCTGCTGGCGTTTTTTCGCGACTAGCGCGCGATCTCGGCTTCCTCTTCCTGCTGCAGGGCGAAGATCGACGTGTAGCCCCTTGACCAGTCCGGCGGAATGAGGCACGGACGCGGATCGTGGTGTGCCCATGGCGCACGCTTGCCGCGCAGGATGTACTGGTCGTGCTTCGGCTTGATCGGGTTCACGGTGTACGGGAACGCGTCCGCCGACGTCATCGTGTAGAGGAGGAGCGGTCGGCCCAGATCGGACTCATTGCGCGCGGAATAGTGAAGCGTACGGCAGTTGTGGATGGTGAGCGAGCCCGCCGGGCCGGGCAGGTACATCATCTTCGAAAGATCGAGCTTGGCGACCTCCGCGTCCGAGAGGCAGCCGGTCCAGTTGCCTTGCGCATCGTACTGCGACAGCATCGGCTCGATCTTGTGGCTGCCCGGCATGACGGCGAGCGGCGCCTGCTCCATGCCGCAGTCGTAGAGATACGTGCCAACCGTGAGCGGCGAGTAGTTGGTGTGCGGCCAGAAGCTGATGTCGTAGTGCCACTTCACTTCCTCGCCGCCGCTCTTCCACTTGAAGTTGAGCTTCGAGTGATGGAACTTCACGTCGGGACCCACCAGGTCGACAACGATGTCCGGCAGGATCGATTGCGTGCAGTACTCCCAGAACGCCGGGTGCTGCTCGACCGGATTCGAGACGCGGCGTAGCCGCGGTGCCTCGGACTGATGGTTTGGCTCGAGATCGAACACCGCGTCGGACTTCGCCACGCTGCGGCTGCGCTCGACCAGCTCCTCGGTCGCGGCGCGCAGCCGGCGCAGCCACGTCTCATCGATGGCGCGCTCCACCAGCAGATAACCATTGTCGAAATAGGACTGGCGCTGCGCCGGGCTGAGGATCTTCGGCTTGATGGCGAGGACTTGCTCCGGTGTCATGGACTTTCCTTTCGCCGATTAGATTACGCCAAATCCGGCCACGCGAGCGGCACGCCCTCATCGCGCAACGTTCCCTGGAACCGCTCCAGGAGCGCGGCATCTTCGCGCACGCGGCGGGGAGCGACGCGTTCCTGCAGCGCAAACGCGGCGAGCGCGCCCGCGGCCTCGCCCACGTTCCACTCGACGGGGTGCAGCCGGTAGCAGCCATTGGTGATGTGCGTCGTGCCGATGTTCTTCGCACCGGCGACGAGGTTCGTCGTTTGCCGCGGAATGAGCGCGCCGAGCGGAATCTGGAAGGGTTTGGTGCGCGCGCTTGCGCCGACGTCCTCCGGACCGGAGCGATGGATATCGATCGGGTACCAGCCGATGCCGACGGCGTCGGCGAAGGCGGCCGCGGTCGGGCCCTTCTGATAGCGCGTGGAAACCTCCTGCTCGACGATGGTCTTCAGCGCCTTGATGCGGCGCGCCTCGCGAATGTACGGGTGCTTCGACAGGCCGTCGGCGGTCCCCATGACGTCAGCCCGCACAAGCAGCTCGGGCCCGCCTTGCTCCGTCTGCAGCCAATAGAGGAAACCGAGGCTCACGCGCTTCGCGTCCTGCAGCGCGCGCGCGGCATCGGGCGGCGCGCAGTCGATGATGCTGCGGTCACGGTAATCGTTGCCCGGCCAGTTGAACATCGTGAGGTCGTTGCCGCCGACGAGCGCGAAGTCGAGGAGCCGGCGATATGTCCAGAGCCCTCCCTTGGTGCCCGGCAGCTGCTCGTACAGGCTGTACTGCAGCCAGCCGCTCTCCTCGCCGTAGATCTCGCCGCCGTGCACTTCGATCCGCAGGCTGTAGGGCTGCGCATCGCGGTAATGCTCGTATTTCTCCGGTTTGGCGATTACGTGCCGCTCGCCACGCGGCCGCCGCTCGCAGGCAAAGGTGTAGGTGAAGCTCTGGACGCAATCGGGCTTCGCTGCCACCGGCTGCGCCTGCGGCTCGCCGGTCTGCGCGATGGTTTCGGCGCCAACGACATACTCCGTGCCGCAGAGCGGCAGCAGATCGCCAAGCTCGGTCGCATCGATCACCAGCTGCGGGCGCCAGCGCACGAAGCGGCCGTCGTCCAGTCCCATCGCCACCACTTGGGTGATGCGATCGCCTTCGCGATCCGCAGCGACGGCCTTGGTCCGCCGATGGATCGACAGCCGTCCGCAGGCGACGTGCGGCTCGAGCAGCCGCTCGATCACCGCAAGGGCCACGCGCGGCTCGAACGCGAGCCGCGTGACCCAGCAGCGGCCCGGGTTCGAATGTCCGTAATGCGCGCGGATCGCGTTGCGCAGCGCGTAATAGCTCGCCGTGCCGCCGCAGGATTCGATGTGCTCGTGCTCGTCGAGGGCCGAGACCCCCTGCGACGTCAGCTGGCCGCCCAGCCAGTCGGTCTCCTCCAGCAGCGCGGCGCGGCGGCCCCGCCTCGCGGCGGCGAGCGCGGCGGCGATACCGCCGGTGCCCCCGCCGACGATCAGAATCTCGCACGGCTCAGCGCGCGCGGACCCCGGCGCCGCGACGGGCAGCACGGCGCGCGACGCATCGCCGCTCGCCGGCACCCGCATCACATCGACGAGCGTGTCGAGCGCGCGCCGCACTCACTTCGCGTTCGGCTTCGCCGCCGGCTTCTGCCGCCAGTAGTAGTCCGCGGAGAAGCTGTAGGCCGGATACATTTGCATGCGCCCGGGCACCACGTTGGCGGCGTACTGGCGCTGCGACTCCACGACCTTGGCGAAGAACGCGTCCTCCTTGGCGAACTTGTCGCGGATCGCGTCCCAGGTCTGCAGCTGCTTGATCAGCACGTCGGTCGGCGTGCGCCTCACGTTGACGCCGTATTTGCTGCGCATCTCCGCGAGCGTCTTGGAATTCTCGCGGCTGTACCAGAGCCACCAGCGCAGATACGTCTCGGTGGCGGCCATCTTCACGATTTCCTGCAGGTCCGGGGAGAGCGACTTCCAGGCCGCTTTGGAGATGATGAGATCGCCGACCTCGGTCATCTCGTGCATGCTCGGCATGTAGTAGTACTTCCACACGGTCTGGAAGCCGAGCTTCACGTCCTCCGCCGGACAGCACCATTCGGCGGCGTCGACCACGCCGCGCTGTGCGGCCGGGACGATTTCGCCGCCCGGCATGCTGACCACCGACGCTCCGGCCGCGTTCAGGATCTGCGCGTTCATGCCGACCGCGCGCATCTTGCGGCCCTTCAAGTCTTCCCAGCCCTTGAACGGCTGCTTGAACCAGCCAAACATCTGCGGCGTGAACGGCAGGATCGGCAGCGAGATTACATCGCGCTTGATGATGGTCTCGAACCACTCGTCCATCAGCTGCTGTCCCCCGCCGTCGTAATACCAGCCGAGGTGGTCGAACAGATCCATGCCGAACGGGCCGCCCGGGCCGCCGGTAAAGAGCACCGCCGCCGGATGCTTGCCGATCAGGTAGCCCGACCAGGTATGCGCGCCGTCGATCACGCCCTTGTGCGTCGCATCGGTGACCTCGAAAGCCGGCACGATGGTGCCCGCGGGCGAGGTCTTGATGTGCACCCGGCCGCCGCTTGTCTTGTTCACCCGCTCGGCGAACTGGTTGAAGTTGTCCATGAAGGTGCTGGACGCGGGCCAGCTCGCCTGCATGTTGAGCGTTCGCGGCGCAGCAGACTGCTGCGCCTGCGCCAGCCCCGTTGCAACAACCACCGCCACGGCGCCCGCAAGGCGCACGCATGCGCTGCTCGGTTTCGTCATGGTCCTCCTCCTCTCGAAGTCGATCATATACCCGCGCTATAGTTTGGGCGCATGGCCGATGCCGCCAAGCCCGTAGAGCGCAAGAAGCGCACCATCACCGAGATCCGCGACTCGAAGAAGACCGGCGAGAAGATGGTCTATACGTCGGTGCTCGATTACACCTCGGCGAAATGGGCGGAGAGCGCCGGTGTCGACGTCTGCGTGGTGGGCGACAGCCTGGCGATGACCGCCCACGGGCATCCGAACACCATCCCGGCGACGATGGACATGATGGTGATGCACGCTGCTGCGGTGCGGCGCGGCGCGCCGAACACGTTCGTGCTCGGCTGCATGCCCTATCAGAGCTACCACACCGCTGCGCGCGCGCTCGCAAACGCAACGCGCTTCATGCAGGACGCCGCGTGCGACGCGGTGAAGCCGCAGGGCGGTAAGTCGCAGGCGCACGTGCTGAAGGCGCTGGTAGACGCGGGGATTCCGACCGCCTCGCACATCGGCCTCACACCGCACACCATCGCCATGTTCGGCGGCTTCAAGATCCAGGGGCGCACGGCTGAGGCGGCGATAAAGATCCTCGAGGACGCGCTCGCCATCCAGGACGCCGGCTGCTTCATGCTCGAGTTCGAGGCAGTGCCGGCGAAGATCGCGCGCGTGATCTCGCGCGAGCTGGAGATCCCGACCATCGGCATCGGCGCCGGCAACGGCACGGACGGGCAGATCCTGCTCTCCTACGATCTCCTTGGCGTGTTTACCGACTTCAAGCCGAAGTTCACCAAGCGCTACGCCAACCTCACGGAGGTTGCCGTCGCCGGGCTGAAGGCCTATGCCGCCGATGTGCGCGGCGGCACGTTTCCCGACGACGAGCACAGCTACGGCGTAGATGAGCGCGAGTACGAGAGATTCCTGAGCATGGTAGAGAAGCGCCGGCACGTGTAGCGTGCCCGCGCAAAGGAGGAGGCATGGCAAGATTCACCGACAGCCACAACCCCGCGCCGCGGCAACTCGAATTCCGCCGACAGTACCAGGCGCAGATCCACCCGCTTTACAGCGGTCCGGTGCATATTGGCGTGATCTACATCGTCGGCCTGTCGGTGACCGGCTGGTGCATCTCGCGCATGCACCACGCGACCTGGGAATGGCTTCTCGTCATTCCGGTGTTCTTCCTCTCGAACCTGTTCGAGTGGTGGATCCATAAGCGCGTGATGCACCGCCTGGTCGACGTCTGGGCGCTCCGCGCGATCTACGACCGCCACACTCGCCAGCACCACCAGTACTTCACCGACAACGAGATGACCGTCAACACGACCCGCGAGTGGCGCATCATCTTCTTTCCGTGGCGCGCGCTTTTCACCTTCATGGCGCTCGGCATCCCGTTCGCGCTCGTGCTCGGCTGGGCGGTGAACCCGAACGCGGGCTACAGCCTCATGGTCACGATCATCGCGCAGTACCTCATCTACGAGACATTCCATTACTGCTGCCATGTGCGCGATAACTGGTTCGTGCGCAATATGCCGTTTATCAACACCATCCGCCGCCACCACACCGCGCATCACAACTACGGCTTGATGATGACGCGCAACATGAACCTCACGTTTCCGATCGCCGACTGGTACATGGGTACGAGCGACTTGAACCGCAGCCTCCTCGGCACGCTCTTCAACGGCTACAACCAGGACTGCTTGAAGCCGGAGCTGAAGCCCACCATCGAGCGCTTCCGCCGGCCGGATGCACCGGTGACGATCGACGGCCCGATTCAGCAGCCCGCGCTCTGAGCCATGCCGAAGCTTCTCTCGCAAGCAGCCATCGACGCCTTCCGCCGCGACGGCTGCTATTCGCCGCTGCGGGTCATGTCGGCGTCCGAGGCCCAGAAGTACCGCAAGGCGCTCGAGGTGCATGAGGCGAAAAAAGGCGAGCCCCTGCAAGGCAACTGGCGCCACAAGACGCATCTCCTTTTCACTTGGGCGGTTGAGCTGGTCCATCACCCACGGATCCTCGACGCCGTGGAGGACCTAATCGGCCCCGACATCCTGTGCTGGACGACCAACTTCTTCATCAAGGAAGCGAATAGCCCAGGCTTCATCTCGTGGCACCAGGATTCGACCTACTGGGGTCTCGAGCCGCACGATGTCGTCACCGCTTGGGTCGCGTTCACGAAGAGCGACCTCGTCGCGGGCTGCATGAAGGTCATTCCCGGCACGCACCTCAAGGATCAGCTGCCGCACGTCGACACCTTCCACAAGGACAACCTGCTCTCGCGCGGCCAGGAGATCTCGGTCAAGGTGGACGAGAACCAGGCCGTGCCCTGCCTGCTCGAGCCCGGCGAAATCTCGCTGCATCACATCAAGCTCGTGCACGGCTCGGAGCCCAACCGCTCGCGCGACCGGCGCATCGGCTTCGCCATCCGCTACATCCCGACCTATGTGAGACAGACCAAGGTGCGCGACTCGGCGATGCTGGTGCGCGGCGTCGACCGCTACGGCCATTTCGATGCCGAGCCGCGCCCGACGGCGGATGTGGATGCGGCCGCGCTCGCGGCCCATACCGATGCCGTCGGCCGGCAGGTGAAGGCGCTCTACCAGGGCACCGAAAAAACCGAGTTCCGTGCCTGAAGAGCGCAAGAAGCTGACCGTCCCCGATCTCGCCGCGCGCAAGAAAGCGGGCGAGAAGGTGGTGATGGCGTCGATTCCCGACTATCCGTCGGCAGTCTGGGCCGAGCGGGCCGGCATCGACATCGCCGCGGTCGGCGACAGCCTCGGCATGGTGAGCTACGGCTTCCCGAACACCCTGCCCGTCACGATCGACATGATGATCCGCCACGCGCAAGCGGTGCGCCGCGGCGCGCCCAGCTGCCTCATCATGGTGTCGATGACCTACGGCAGCTATGCGACGCCCGAGATCGGCGTCGTGAACGCCCTACGGCTGATGAAGGAAGGGGACGCCGACGTGGTGAAGATGCAGGGGGGCAAGGAGAAGGTGCCGGTTATCAAAGCCATCGCAGAGGCCGGCGTGCCGGTGATGAGCCACGTCGGCATGTGCCCGCACTTTGTGCACCAATACGGCGGCTTCAAGCTGCAGGGCCGCACCGCTGCCGAGGCGATGCGCATCATCGAGGATGGCATTGCCATCGAGCAAGCGGGCGCGGTCGGCTTCGAGATCGAGGCGGTGCCGGCGCCGGTGGCCAAAGCGGTGGATGAGGCGGTCGATATTTTTACTTTCAGCATCGGTGCCGGGCCGGCGAGCTGCGGCCAGCTGCTGTTGGCGTTCGACCTCCTCGGCGTGTTCGACCAGTTCAAGCCGAAATTCACCAAGCGCTACAGCCAGATCTCCGAGATCGCGGTGGCAGCGCTGCAGCGCTACGCCGAAGAAGTGCGCTCAGGCAAGTTTCCCGACGCCGAGCACTGCTACGGCATGAAACCCGAGGAAGAGCAGGAGCTCGCACGGCTGATCGCCAGCCGGAAGCGCTGAGTTCAGGTCGCGGAGGCGGCCGCCGACTCCCGCCGCGGCATCAGCGCCGCCAGCACCGCAGCGACGACAATCAGCGCCAGCACATCGCCCCATAGATGGCCCATGTGCTGCGCCTTGGAAAGCGACTGCGCCGCCATGATCGCGCCATGAACAAAGCTCGACCAGATCGTGAACCAGATGAGGCTCGCGTGCGCCAGCGGATTACGCGAAGCGATGAGCAGGAAAACGCCGAGCGTGGCGTAGATGCCGAGGATCATCTCGTAGTATTCGGACCTGCCCTCCGTGTGCCAGGACCAGCCCGACGGCCATATCAGCCCGAGCGGCCAGATGCCGAAGATGAACACCAGCCCTACCAGGACCAGAACAACACGCAGGTATTTGACGCGATCGGCTTGCGTCATGTCGTTCTCCTTTTGCGTTGTTGAAGCCGCGCAGACTCTACGCCTAAACGCGCCTCGCTGCCCGGTGCGCTGCTACTTGAGGATCTGTACGAGGTTCGAGTAGTCGTCGGTCCACGTGCGCCAGCCAGGCCGGTCCTCGGCCGGCGTCGCCCCGGCTTCGACCATCGCTCGCGCCCTGAGGGCAGCCGCGTCGCGTGACACGAGCACCCAGTCGCTGCGCGACTTGAGCGACGTGTCATCCTCATCGTCCGGATCATCGGCGATCAGCGCCGCATGCAAGCTCAGTTCCTCGGCAAGGCGCGCGACCACCGGGATGAGATCGAGGAAGCGGTTGGAGACGTGGAACGCCACGATGCCATCCGGCTTCATGTGCCGCAGGTACGTTTGCAGCGCTTCGCGGGTGATGAGATGCACCGGGATCGCGTCGCTCGAGAAGGCATCCACCGCCAGCACATCGAAACCCTGGGGCGGCTCGCGCTCGAGGGCGAGGCGCGCATCGCCGAGCGCGGTCTCGACGCGTGCGCGGCTGTCGCCGAGGAACGTGAACTCCTCGCGTGCGATGCGGATGACGTTGGCATCGATATCGTAGAAGCGATAGACGTCGCCGCGCCGCCCATAGGCGGCGATCGTCCCGGTACCGAGGCCGATGACGCCGACGCGCACCGGACGGTCCTGCTTGGCGCGGATCGCGGCGGCGATGCCCGATGATTCCGTGTAATAGGTGGTCGGCGTGCGGCGCCGTGCCTCGCTCATGTATTGCTCGCCGTGCATGATGGTGCCGTGCACCAGGCGCCGCAGGTGCGCATCCTCGCCCGGCGCGCCGTACTCCTTCACGCGCAGCACCCCATAGAAGCTTCTCTTTGCGACTTTCACGTCGCGCTGATGCCGGAAGCCGTCGTAGGTGGCACACGCGCCGACACCGAGCAGCACGAGCAGGCTCGCCGGGTAGGCGATGCGGCCGACGTTGATGAAGCGCAGCGCCGCGAGCACTGCCAGCGCCGCGAGGCCGGCGCCGAGCTCGAAGTAGCCGGTAAAGACAAGCGGTGCGACCACCGCCACAAGCAAGCCTCCCAGCGCGCCGCCCGCGGAGACCGTCAGATAGAAGGCCGTAAGATGCGCCGGCGCCGGGCGCGTCCGGTAGAGCTCGCCGTGGCAGAAGAGACAGCCGACGAACAGGCCCGCCAGGAATACCCCCAGCTGCAGCGCGAGGTGGTAGTGGTACTCCGTGTCCACGAGCAGCCACGCCATCGCGATGAGCGCGATCAGCAGCAGCGGCCAGAGATAGCGCGGCTGGTACCAGCCGCCGCCTTCGAAGGCGATGATGAAGGTCGCGAGATAGAGCGTGAGCGGCACGAGCCAGAGCAGCGGCACCGAGGCCACGTTCTGCGTCAGGTGGTTGGTGACGGCCAGCAGCATCACCGACCCGGTCGCGGACAGCGCGAGCCACCAGGCGAAGTTGCGCGCGGCGAGCGGCGCTGCCGCCTCGGCACTTGCCATGACCGTCGCCGGCCGCGGCGTGCGCCATGCGAGCGCCGCGCACAGCACGGCAAAGGCGGCGAAGAGCCACGACCAGACGCTCACCTGCTCGCGCGCGCTGAGATAAGGCTCCACGACGAGCGGGTAGCCGAGCAGCGCCAGCAGCGAGGCGAGGTTCGAGAGCGCAAACAGCCGATAAGGATTGCCCGCCGGGTGCGCGCGAGCGAACCATGCCTGCACTAGTGGGCTGGTCGAGGCGAGCACGAAGTAAGGCAGCCCGACGGTGGCGCCGAGCAGCAGCAGGATGCGCGTGATCGGCTCGTCGCCGCCGGCGGGCTTCCAGGCCTCCGCGGGCATGATCGGGAGGGTCGCAAGCGCGGCGACGAGCAGCGTGGTATGGATGAGCGCCTCGAAGCGCCGGCGCGCGAC
>JACXTT010002489.1_pt1 | contig 29143 bp, 22 predicted proteins | sample 9270951 | NCBI WGS metagenome assembly JACXTT01 (sample SAMN15532306, study PRJNA645909) | rock metagenome | isolation source: weathered quartz diorite | place: Puerto Rico | collected 2017-06-21 | reverse complement strand
GTCCTGAATGGTTGCCTTCATTTGCGTGGCAAGTTCACTCAACTGGACATCCGTCTGAGCCATGGCACTCCTCCTCTAGTAACTTTCACATTTTCTAGATCGCGCGCAATTGCGAATTGACTGGACCGCAAGTATGCCGTGTGAACTGCACCACAGCAAGTAGCATTTCGGCCGCCCGCAATGTCACAAACCGGTCACACCGCGCGCCGACCCTAATCCCAGCGCAGGATATCTGCCACGCCCAGCAAAGGGCCGGTTGCGGCCATCGCATGGGCCTGCAGGGATGGCAACGACAGCTCGGATTCACCGTCCAGTGCCGTCACGCTGAGCCGCCCGTCAGCAGTCCAGTGCACGTTGACTTTGACCTTCAGCATGCCCTGGCCTTGAAGTGGACCAAATTCGGCCTGGTGCTGTAATTCGGCCTGCCCGCCAGCGGTCTGGCTGGCCAGCTTGATGACCAGGCGCCGTTGCTGGTCGCGGTTGGCCATGATGGAAAAGCTGGCGGTGGCCGGCAGTGGCGTGGCAGCGGCAATCAGTTGTTTGAAGGTGAGCCCTGTGTCGTCCTTGGCCACGCCGAGCGCGCCCAGGTTGCTGGGCGCCTGGGCCAGGGCCGTATAGCCAGGCTGTGGTGCACGGGCGTAGCCCCGTGCGGCGCCTTCGGCATAGATGCTATTGGTCTCGCAGCGCACACGTTCATTGGCCACGCCCAGCTTGGAAGCCAACTGAGGCGCCAATATGCGGCCAAGGCCTTTGGGTGCGATCAGAATGAGCCCGGCCAAGCGACTGGCTGGACAAGCCGCCGCAGCCAACAGGGCGTCTACCCCAGCGACCGCGCCAGCCGCAAAGACGCTGAGCTCTGCTTCTGCGGCGGCACGCGAGAAAACCAGCGGCGCTACCGTTGAATGCCGCACCACCGTCCAGCTGGGCATGGCTGCCTTGAAACGCGGGTCGCCGTCCAGGCACTGCCAGATGTCTTGCCAGATTTTTTCAAATTCCGGGGAATACGCACTATCAAACGCCGTTACACCTGCTAACAATTTCATCGCGTCGGCATTCCAACGCGAGAACCACGCGGCACGAAGCGACTGCATGCCCTGCGCGGCATGGGTCTGGGTGGCAAGTACTTCCACGCCGGTTGCCGATGGCCGGACCAGGCGCAACTGCAAAGCATCATCATCAAAGCTGAGCACCACAGTTGGGCGCTCCGATGGCGCCAGCTGCAGGCCCGTTGCCAGCGCCTGCGCTTCGCCAACCAACGCAACCGGTAACTCGGCTGCATCACCCACCATGGTTGCAAGGTTCAGTCGGGCCAAAGGCGTCAAGACATCGGGTACGGCCAACACAATGTGGGGCTTTGACGCGGTCCAGGCTGTGGACTCGCGCACCATGCGGCGCACCGCCAACGCGGTGAACGCTGCAGCGGTGAGCCCGCGGCCATCCACATCGCGCTGCATGACGCCGCCTTGGCACAGGTCGGAACGGCTGTAGCGCCAGACGAGCGGATGCGGCATGGCATGCTGCGCCGCCATCAGCGCCGGGTAGCCCAACAGCGCGCCACCGGGGTCCAGCGTCACCAGGCTGGGTGTGGCGTATTTTTGAAACTCGCCCGCGTCTTCCACCGACGTGGGCTGGTTCACATGGTCGAGGTAGGCGGCGCGTATATAGGCGTCGCCAACATGAACCGCCAAGATAGCGTCAGCGGTGCTCATGCTGCGCCCTCCGCATTGTCAGAGCGCTGTGGCGCTGCGGGCGTAGCCGGCGTTGTTGCTGGCGTTTGCTGACGCAATCTGGCCATGGCGGCGACCCGCTCCATGGCGGGGCTGCGTACTGGCGGGGCACTGCTGGCCACGGCAATTGCTGGCCTCGACGTCGGGGCCGGTGGCGGCGCTGCGCTTGCTGGCAGCGATGCAGTGTCCGATATTGCTATGGGTCTCGCTGTCGCTGCTGCCGTCGCCGTCGATGTCGGCAATGGCCTGGCCGCGACGGGCGCGCGCGGCGGCGCACTGCCAGGTGCCGGCGCGGGCAGTTGCGGGCGTTCACTGGCCTGGCGGGCTTTTTCAAGGCCCATCACAAACTGTGGCAATTTTTGCGCCAGCGTTGCAGCAGCCTGCTGGCGACGTGCCAGAAAGCCCTTGACCAGTTCGTCCTCTGTCTTGCGCATATCCGACATGCGGGCCTTGGCCAGCCCCTTTTGCTTGAGCACACCATCCATGGCCGCGGCCACGCAAGCCCGGACTTCCTCCACAAAGGCCTGGTAGATTTTGATGATGCCCTGCTCGGCTTTGCCCAATGGACGCATGACCGACTGGTTCACCTGCTCGCGCATCTTCTCCAGTTTTTCTTCCAGCGACTTCTTCTCTTCTTCTGATTTCACCAGCATGGAGAACACGAAATACAGCACCATCACGATAACGATCACACCACTGAACTTCATCAGCCCGCGCTTGATCGATGGTTCACCAAACAGCACAAACACACCGGCCGACATGGTGACAAAGGAGAACGCCATGCTGGCAAACATGCGCCCCTCGGCCAAGCGCTTGAACAGGCCCAGGCGGGTGTGGCTGTCTTCTATGGCGACATCCAGGTTGATGCTATTGAACAGCCTGTCGAAGCTGGCGCGCTGCAAAATGGGCAGGCGCATGGTCTTGAGTGCCTGTGCAAAGGCCGGATAAATTTCGGCGCCACGGCGCAAGTGGTCGACCAATTCCCCACTCTGTTGGTTGAACAGCTCCACATCCTTGCGCACCTGCATGTCCAGCGCGTTGAGCAACTGGGAACGTATGCCGTCAATGGCTGCAGGGTCCGGCACTACGCTGTAATGGTGGCTGACCAGCGACTGGAACATCTTGGCCTTGAGAATGGGGTACTTGGACTCTGCCGCCGAGTGCTCCTGGCGCAGTATCAGGTTGTCAATGGTCAGCCGCGAGGCCAGCAGGCGCGGGTCAAACGGCAAGACACCGTCCTCGTTGCCCCGCACAATTTCGTCCTTGCGCGCCGCCGCCCACTGCTCCAGCGCGACACGCAGCGGTTCCGTTTGCTCCTTGATGTCGGTGGCACTGGCGTCCTCAGCCTGCCGCAGGCGTGCCATGTCGCCGCTTCTGAACTTCAGCCCCGCTACTTCGGTTTGAACGGCTTTCTGCAGCAGGTCCGCCGTTTGCGCCAGACGCGACCAGCTGGCTGCAACCACCATCGCTTGGCGCTGCTCGGGTGTGAATTGGCTGGCCAGCACGCTCAACAAGGGCTCTGCGTCGCCTGCCGCCTCTACAAGCTGCCAATGGCGAAACGGGGCGGACTTGGCCACCTGCCCGGCAGCACGCCAGTGCATGCCGAAGTCGCACACGGCAGACAATTGTTCCAAGCCATGCACCAGCGGCGCATTGCCGCCGTCCATGGGGCCGCAAACCACCACCAGATCTGTAGTCTTCATCAGCTGACCGAATAGTACGGGTGATGTCAACACCGGGTCCGCCGCCAACACCAGGTTGCACGCATGCAGACCCAGGCTCTGCGCATGGGCGCCCTTTGGCGCCAGAACGGCCAATGCAGCATCGTGCGCCACCGCGTCATCAGCACCACCGCCCAGCTCGGCAAGGATTCTGGCGCCGGAATCATCCAGAACCAAAACGGTCAGGCGCAACTGGCTGCCCAGCAGGGCGTCAATGTCCGCATCTACCAGCGCCAGAAACGCATCCCTGCGGGCGCCATGCGCCAACTCAGCGCACAGGCCACGCAGATTCTGCGCGTGAACAAGGACTTGTGCCGTCAAGGCTTCCATCAAAGTGCTCCCTTTGTGTACTGCAACCAGGCCAATAACCGTGAGCGAGAGTATCTGTTCATCGGCCTGATTCCGCAATGCACCGCACACGGCAAGCTGTAAATTGGAGTTGGGCTGTAAATACTAGGGTAAACCCGTATCTGCAAGCGGTACCGGATCGATACATTAGGTAGCTAGTCATCTTATCTACCTGACGGGGAGTGCTCAATTGAAAACCATATCGATTGTTCTTGCGGCGGTATTTCTGGCTTCTTGCGGGGGTGGCAGCAGCTATTCCACACCAACCCCCACGCCGACTCCCACGCCCACCCCAACACCCACCCCGACCGGTCCTATTTTGGATAGTTTTGGTGTTGACGCGACCAGCGATGGCTTTGCGGGCGGGGACGCTGGCGCCGATGGCTCTGCCGGCGATGGCGCGCCCGTCGTGGGCGGCAAGGTTGTGTTCACCGATGCCACTGGCAAGACCGTATCTGCTACGACCAATGCAAAAGGCTACTACCGCGTCAAGATCAATGGCTTCACGCCACCCTTTGTGGCTTCTGTCACCGAGACCAGTGGACGGGTCCGCTACTCACTGAACGTAAAACCCGTCAAGTCCGGTGGCTTCATTACCGTGAACCTGACGGGCCTGACCGACAAGATTGCTTCCGACGTTGCCCAGGCCGGTGGCAAGACCGGTGCCAGCCAGCTGACACCACAGATCGTCAGCCAATACACCAGCACCATTGACACATCGGTGCAGAATCTGAAAACCCAATTGTCTGGCGTCATCACGTCATCGGGCTTGAATGCCAGCACCTTTGACCCACTTAGTGTGCCCTTTGTGCCGGACCACACGGGCTACGACTACGTGTTGGACAACACCGTTATCACGCTGGATAGCAGGGGCGCAACGGTGGTGGCCGTGTCGCCCCTGTATGTTCCACAAACAACACCTAGCCAGACCACTACCTTGTCCGGCAGTTGGACGCAGCAGCTGCATTATGTGAGCTGGAGCCTGCCGACCGCCGTGCCGGCTGATCCGGCGCCGACCACCGTTCTGGGGGCCAATGTGCCAGCGGGCGTGGCGTTCACCAACAATTGGATCATGTCGCTGCAGCCCTCAGTCGTTACGTCCAATGGCAATACAACGACAACCACGTTCTCCTCCACCGCTGCCAACGCCTACCGGGTTACCGTTGTCATCACCGGTAACGGGACCAATGCCACGCAAACCTTGGACTATGTGTTCACCAATTTCGCAGGTTGCGGCGCCTGCGGCGTCGGCTCCACGGTGACCTACACCATCGCACTGACGCTGAACCCTGAAACCGGCACCTTTGGCGGCGTTCCCATTACCGGACAATCCACTACGACTGCCACCGTTACCAACACGTTCACACGCATGAACTAGGCCCCTGCATTGCCCACGCAGCATCTGACTTCAGCCACCCGCAATGGCTGACGCGCGCTCCCTTGCTGCATGGCTGCTGTGCGTGCTGTTTGGGCTGGGACTGCATGCCAGCCATGGCATGGGCTGGCTGGACAGGCCCTGGCAGGATCTGCTGTTTGGCCAGCTTCGCGAGCATGCTCGTACGCCAGTCGACAACGATGTCGTCGTCATCGGACTGGATGAAGAGTTCTTGAAGGCCGCACCCGAGCCGCTGGCGCTGATGCACAGGCGGCTGGCCGGTGTGTTGGAGGCCGTGGCAACAGCCCGGCCACGCGCCGTGGGCATAGACTTTGTGCTGCCCGAGAAGAGTTTCTCATTTCTGGTGCCGGCCGGCGAGCCCACGGTTGACTTTGATACGGAGCTGTCGCGCGGTCTGTTGAAACTAGGCAACGCAGCACCCCTGGTCATAGGCGAGATCTGGGACCAGGCCCATAGCCGCTTTCGCGACATCTACCCCGCCTTTGTTGCTGCGGCAGGCTACTGGGTCAACAAGCGGGGCCCGGCGGGGTTCGACTTTCGGGGTTCGGCCCTGGTCTGCCGGGATGCCGATGGTGTGGTGCGCCAGTACCCCGGTGCTGCTTGCCAACCCGCCAGCACGACCCGTACACTGATCGGGCAGATGGCGGCCCTTGCGGGGCACACGGGGCCATTGCAGGGTTACGTCAACTACGCGCTGGGCGAGCCCTTCAACTACCTGCCGGCCGGGCGTGTAGTGGCCTGGCAGCAGGCTGGCGACAGCGCCAGGCTGGCACAGGAACTGGCTGGCAAGACCGTGCTGATCGGTGTGGTGCTGGACATTGAAGACCGCATCATGCTACCGGTGCGCCTGGCCCAATGGGAGCCTGACAACCGCTTCCTGCCGGGGGTGGTACTGCAGGCGCAAATGCTGCGCTCGGTACTGAACCAGGGCTTGGTGCAGAACGCGCCTACATGGGTGCTGGTGCTGTTGATCGCGCTGGCCGGCGGGTTCTGGTTTGGTCATTCGGTGCGCCTCAAACTGCTGTGCTTTGCGCTGGGCGGCCTGGCGCTGGCCGCAGCCTCGTTGCTGGCATTGCGCGCCAATGTGTTCCTGCCGGTGGGCGCCGTGCTGGCTACCGGCACGGTGGCGCTGCTAACGTCTACCGCGGCCGTTGGACGGCGCTATTGGCAGGAGCGCCAACACCTGACCCAGACCTTTACCGGCTACGTCAGCCCCCAGGTGCTCAAAGGCATTTTGTCGGGCGCATTGGCCGTGGGCAAGGCCGGGCAACGGCAACAGGTGTGCGTGCTGTTTTCTGACATCCGCGACTTCACGCCCCTGTCCGAGCAACTGCCAGCCGAACGGGTGGTTGAACTGCTGAACCGGTATTTTGACCGCATGTCGCACATCATCCACCAGCATGGCGGGCTGGTTGACAAATTCATTGGTGACGGAATGATGACCCTGTTTGGCGTACCCCAGGCGCTGGCCTGCCCGGAGCAAAACGCGCTGGATGCTGCGCGCGAAATGCTGGGCGCCATGCAGGGGCTCAACGCAGAACTCGCTGCCAGCGGCCTGCCCGAACTGCGCATTGGCATCGGTCTGCACTCTGGTGAAGCCGTCATAGGCCATGTTGGCTCACAGGAGCGGCACGAATACACCGCCATTGGCGACACGGTGAATGTGGCGGCGCGGGTCTGTGATTTGCCCAAGGTGCTGGGCGCCCCACTGGTGTGCACCGAAGCCGTGGCGCGCGCGCTGGGCTTTCCAGCCTATTTGACCGATGCCGGAGTCCAGAAGATCAAAGGGCACGCTGGCGTTCGCGTTTTTACATGGAGCAAGGCTACACTATCCGCAACACCCTTATCCGTTTGACAGAACGAGGCAATGCTATGAATGCACGCGTGCGGTTTACGACAGTGGTTTGGTCCCTTGTGCTGTGGTCGGCGGCGGTGGCACATGCAGCCGGTGTTGGCATGGTATTGGACCTCTCCGGCTCTGCGCAGGCCACCGTGGCGGGCCACCATAAGGATCTGGACATTGCGGCAAGCCTGGAAGCCGGCTCCCGCATCGATCTGCGCAAAGACAGTGAGATGACCTTTGTCTTTTATCCCACCCACCAGCAAGTCAGCGTCAAGGGCCCGGCAGCACTGCAACTCACAGATGCGGCCGTCAAGCAGATACAAGGTGCTGCCATGGTGACCAAGCCATTGCCCGAAAACCGCAGCGCTGCGGCCCTGGGCTTTCAAGACCGTGTGGTGCCAGCGGCCATGGTGATGCGCGCCTTCCAGGTCAAACCCAAGCCACTGCAGCCGCAAGATGGCGAAACGGTTCTGCAGGAGCGCCCCGAGTTTGTCTGGACTTCAGCAGCCGATGAGGCACTGGAATTTTCGCTGACGCTGGACGGCGTGGTGGTGCACCAGCAAAAAATTCAGGGCGACCGACTGGAGTTGCCCGCCGGCCTGGTGCTCACCAGTGGGCGAACCTACCAATGGCAGATTGCCTACGCCGCCGCCAACAAGGCCGCCGCCAAGTGGGGCAGCTTTACCGTGGCCAACGCAGACTTGCGCGCCCAAATGCAGCGCGACGAACCGGCGGCAGACGCCAAACTGGCGGACTGGGTGCTGTATGCCATGGAACTGGATCAGGCCCAGATGAAATCGCAAGCCAACCAGGTCTGGCAAAAAGTGGCCTCGCAACGACCCACATCCAGCAAGCTCAAAGAACTGGCACGCTAACAGGTTTTCATTGTCGCCAAGGCAGTTGCGCGGTGACCTGAATACCATCCACCTATCGAATCACGGAACAGCGGTTTTTACAGCCGCCCAAGAGCCATTGCATTGGCAATTTTTGATATCTTGGCTTTGAGAATCGGTTCAACAATCGAATCACATCATCGCAAAGTCCCTCGCAATTGCCCCGACCGAAAAGACCTCAATGACCTCGGCCTGAGTCGACGCAGGTGGCAGCGGTTACGCTACGGGGTTTCGCATCACTGGTCTATACAAGTCAACACACGATGAAACGTATGAAAACCTCACACTGCACAATGGCTGCATCAACCGCCTTGTCGGCATTGGCCATGGTCAGCGCTACAGTCGCCCAAGCCGCGCCGCCCGAACTCACCACGCTGGCCGAGCGCAGCAATTTTGTACAAACTGGCCGCTATGCCGAGGTGCAGGCACTGTGTGTGGCCATGCAAAAAGCCTACCCCAAGGCCGTACGCTGCTGGCAGTTTGGCACCACACCGCAAGGCCGCCCCATGTTGGCCATCATTGCCAGCAAGACGGGCGCGTTGACCCCTGCTGACGCGCAAAAACGCAAGCTGCCTGTGCTGCTGGTGCAGGGTGGCATACACGCCGGCGAAATTGATGGCAAAGATGCCGGCATGCTGGCACTGCGCGACGCCCTGGACGGCAAGGCCGCCAAGGGTGCGCTGGACAAACAGGTGATGGTCTTTGTACCGGTGTTCAACATCGACGGCCACGAGCGCTTTGGCGCCTGGAACCGCCCCAACCAGCGTGGACCAGAGGCCATGGGCTGGCGCACGACGGCACAGAACATGAACCTCAACCGCGACTACGCCAAGGCCGACACCCCCGAGATGCAGGCCATGCTGCGCCTGCTCAACCAATGGGACCCCTTGCTGTCCATGGACCTGCACGTCACCGACGGCGCCAAGTTCGAGCACGATATTTCGATACAGGTAGAGCCGTCCCGCGCAGGTGACGCCACGCTGCAAAGCGCCGGCACGCAACTGCGCGACAGCGTGATTGCCAACCTGGCCTCGCACGGCGCCCTGCCCCTGCCGTTTTACATGTCGTTCGAGGTGGATGATGATCCCAGCTCCGGCTTTGTCGACGAGGTCTCCAAGCCGCGCTTCTCGCACGGCTACCACTGGCTTCGCAACCGCTTTGGCATGCTGGTGGAGACCCATTCGTGGAAGGACTACCCCACGCGGGTGCGCCTGACCTACAACACCGTGGTATCGGCGCTGGAACAAATGGGTGCAAACGGCGCGCAATGGTTGCAAGCTGCCCACGATGCCGATACGCGGGCTGCGGCCCTGGCCGGTCAGGCGGTACCTTTGACCTACGCGGCCGACAAGCAAAGCCGCACCATTGACTTCCGCGGCTATGCCTACACGCGCACCCTATCCGACGTGTCCGGCGCGCTGATGACGCACTACGACGAGTCCACTCCCCAGGTCTGGCATGTGCCGCTGCGCGACCACCTGGAGCCGGCATTGCGCATTGCCGCACCCCGCGCTGGTTACCTGGTGCCTGCGGCCCATGCCGCATGGCTAGGCCCCAAGCTGGCCTTGCACGGCATCCAGTTCGAGACCCTGAACAAGCCCCTGGCCCAGCAACCCGTGGAGGCGTTTCGGGCTGAGCAGGTCACGTTCGCTCCCAAGCCCACGGAAGGCCACCACACGGTCAAGTTTGAAGGCACCTGGAAGACCGAGGCACGGGCGCTGGACAGCGGCGCGCTGTTTGTACCCATTGCAAAAGCCAAGGCCCGCCTGCTGATGTCCCTGCTGGAGCCACAGGCGCCCGACTCCATGGCGGCCTGGGGCTTGTTTGACAACGCCTTCGAGACCAAGGAGTACATGGAGGACTATGTAGCCGAAGACGTGGCCCGCGCCCAACTGGCCGCCGACCCACAACTGGCCGAGACCTTCCGCAAGAAGCTTACAGACGACCCCGCCTTCGCCAAGAACCCCGCAGCCCGTCTGGCCTTCTTTGCCAAGCGCCACGCGTCGTGGGACGAGCAGTACAACCTGTACCCGGTGCTGCGCACGGACCAGTTGGTTCGCTAAGTGTCCGCGTCGTAGAGCCTTTTCAGCCAGCGTCCCTGCTCAGAAAATCAACCAGCGCGCCGCTGACCTCACGCAGGCGCTGGCTCAATACCTTGGTCACCCGCAGCAACAGCTTGGTGCCCAGGGCCTCGTTGACGATCAGCATGCGGTCAAACTGCGACTTGGGCAGCACGGCCAGCACGCAGGGTTCCGACGTCACGCAAGTGGCCGAGCGTTGCTCGCCGTCTATGGCCGCCATTTCACCAAAGGTGCGTCCGGACACAATATGGGCCACGGTTTGCGCTACACCGGCCGCATCGTTCTTACGCACTTCTATCTTGCCCGACAGCAGCAGGCCCATGGAGTCACCAGCATCACCCTCCTGGAACAGCAAAACACCCGCCTGCGCGCGGTAACCGGCCATGTAGGAGCTCAGCGTATCAAGCTCTTCCATCGACCAGTCTTTAAACAAGGGCGAACCGGACAAGGCTTCGCATACCTCCAGGCGAAAGGCGCGCGACTTTGGGATGGCTTCTAAGGAATCGGTGTGCATGGGACACGAGTTTACGTGCTTAAATCCGGAATTCAAAAAATACCACAACATCAAGGAGGAGCGACCCATGCCAGCTTTTCAACACAGGACCACGCGCAAACTGGCAGCATTCGGCGCCGCACTGCTATGGGGGCTTTGCTTCACCGGCGCGTTTGCGTTGGCAAAGGGCGAGCCTGCGCAAATCGCTGAGGCAGACCCGCTGACCAAGGACATCGATGCCAGCCTGGCGCCCTACTTTCCCCCGAACGGCCCCGGCGCTGCAGTCATTGTCACCCGCAATGGCAAGACGCTGTTCCGCAAAGCCTACGGCATGGCCAACCTGGAGCATGGTGTGGCGCTGCAGCCCGACATGCCCATGCGCCTGGCCTCGGTAACCAAGCAATTCACAGCTGCGGCCATTCTGTTGCTTGCAGACCAGGGCAAACTGGCGGTCACCGACGACATCACCCAGTACCTGCCCAACTACCCTACACACGGTGCACGCATCTCCATTGAAAACCTGCTGACGCACACCTCTGGCATTCGCGGCTATACCGAACTGCCAGGGTTCGAAGACATCGCGCAGCGTGACATGACGGCGCAGCAAATGATTGGTTTCTTCAAAGACAAACCGCTGGAGTTTCAACCGGGCGAGCGCTTCTCATACAGCAACTCGGGTTACTTCTTGTTGGGGGCGATCATTGAAAAAGTGTCCGGCATGCCCTATGCGGAATTCATGGAGCAGAACCTGTTCAAGCCACTGCAATTGACGCACACCCGCTACGACTGCCTGGCCTGCATTGTTCCGCACCGCGTGCAGGGCTACACCCTGGCGCAGTCCACCTACAACAATGCGGTCGCCATCAGCATGACGCAACCCTACTCTGCTGGTGCGCTAAGCTCCAACGTGGATGACCTTGCGACCTGGAGCGACGCCATGGCAGCGGGCAAACTGCTCAAACCTGAATCCTGGCGGCGCATGTTTTCGCCCTATGTGCTCAAGAACGGCACAGCCAGCCCTTACGGTTTTGGCTGGTTTATCGGCAAGATTCGCGATGTGGATGTGCTTGAGCACAGCGGCGGCATACCGGGGTTTGCCACCCATGTGCTGCGTGCACCGGCGCAAGGTGTTTTCATTGCCATCTTGACGAACAATGACACGCAAAAGCCCAGCCCGGCAGCGCTGGCACAGAACATTGCGGGCATTGTGCTGCGCAAGTAAATGTCGCAGCAAGCCACAATGCGATACTTGCCTGACAATTGCAAACATCAGCACCCGCTCAACCGATACGCTCAACGCCTGGAACCGCATGTCTGACACTCTGCTTCAGTACTTCATTCAAAACCAAGGGAGGCTGATCAACAAGTGGATGCACTACTTCGCCATCTACGAGCGCCACTTTGAAAAATTCAAGGGCAAACCCGTCCGGCTGCTGGAGTACGGTGTATCCCATGGGGGGTCGCTGCAGATGTGGCGGCACTATTTTGGACCTACGGCACAAATCATTGGTGTCGACATTGACCCCCGTTGTGCCGCATTTGCCGAGCCCGGCATTGACGTATTCATTGGTGACCAGCAAGACCCCAAGACGCATCAGCACCTGCGCGACAAGTATGGCGAGTTTGACATTGTCGTTGACGATGGCGGCCACACCATGCAGCAGCAAATCGTCACCTTCCGGGAAATGTATGCAGCCGTCAAAGCCGGTGGCATTTATCTGGCCGAAGACCTGCACACCAGTTACCTGCCCAAATGGGGCGGCGGCGTGGACAAGCCAGACACCTTTATTGCCTACAGCAAAGCGCTGGTAGACCTGCTGCACACCTGGTACACCGGCCCTGTAGAAAATGCAGGCCCAATAACCCGATCGACCTATGGCATTCACTACTACGACTCGGTGCTGGTCATAGAAAAAATGGACCTCAAGCCGCCGGTGGACCTGATGTCAGGCCACCCGTCTTTTCCGTTGGATGCCCGCGAATACCAGATGCTGGCCGACCATTGGGAGCGCCTGGGTGAATACGAGAACGCCATCCACCTGAGCAAAGCAGCGCAAGAAAGCGACCCAGCCGCGGGGCTGGCCATCGCTTTGCTGGCAAAAGGACCTGCTTAGGGCCTACTTGCTCTGGGTGCGTGACAGGATGAACGCATAGGTGTCGGCCGCCTCGCGGTCCTGCTGCGCCCGAGTGGAGCCCAGGCCGTGGCCGGCATCGAAGTCCACGCGCAGCAAGACGGGATTGCCGCTGCTGGTAGCCGCCTGCAGGCGGGCTGCCATCTTGGCAGGGTGGAACGGCGCAACCCGCGGGTCGGTCACACCGGTGGTGAGCAGCACAGCGGGGTAGGCTTTGCCGTCCACCACGGACTGGTAGCTGTCTATGCTCTTGAGCGCACGGTAGCCGCTTTCCTGCGCAATGGCGCCCCACTCGGGCTCTTCACCATAGCCATTCTGTTCGGCCACGTAACGCAGCGGATTGTGCCAGCCCACACCCGATACCACGGCTGCAAACAGGTCCGGCCGCTCGGTCAGCGCCATGCCCATGGTCACGCCGCCCGCTGAGCGTCCGCCAATGGCCAGGTGGGCAGGTGCGGTGTATTGGTTGGCAATCATATCGTTGCACACGGCGATCAGGTCGCGCCAGGTATTGGGTTTGTTCTCCAACTGGCCGGCCCGGTGCCAGTCGCGACCATACTCACCACCGCCGCGCACGTTGGCATAGCCCACGATGGCGCCTTGGTCTATCAGCGCCAGGGTGCGTCCGGCAAATGTGGGCGTGTAGGCCGCAGCACCGTAGCTACCATAGGCTGAGATGAAGGCGGGGTTGCTGCCATTGCGCTGCAGGCCTTTTTTATAGATCAGGCTGTACGGGATTTTTGTGCCATCGGCCGCGCTGGCAAAGCGGCGCTCGGTAACGTAGGCAGAGGTGTCGATATTCGGCCGCGGAGTAATTCCGGTGTCGGCCATGGTCAGTTTTTCGTCGACAGACCAGACGCCGGTGGGTGTCAGCCAGCCCGACAGTATCACCAAAGCACCGGAAGACGCAGGGTCGGCCGTCACAGAGCCCAGCGTTCCATCAAAGGGCAGTTGCACTGAGCGCAAGGTGCCGTCGTTACCCAGCAACTGCAGACGGCCCAGGCCACCGTCCATGGCGCGCACGAACAAGCCGTCTTTGGAACGCACCATGGACTGCAGCACCAACGCAGACTCAGGAATGACTTCCTTCGCCAGTGCGAGCTTGGGCGCGCTGGCCTTGAGCTTCAGCAGGCGCCCGCGCGGGTGGCCTTGGTTGGCCAACAGGTAGAGCTCGTCACCGTGCAGGTCCACGGCAGTGACTTCGTCCTTGAAGTCGGCCACGGACTGCCAGTGAGCCTTGCCAGCAAGCACGGCATTGAGCGGCGCAGCCAGCACGCGTACTTCGTTGCGCACATCCTTGAGCAACAGCAAAGCCGTTTTGGAATGCCCCGTTGTCAGGATGTATGGCGCTTGAATATTGTCAAACACCAGCGACTTGTCCAAGCCGCGCTGTACCAGGATGGGGTCCTTGTTGACATCCGCTCCCAGGCGGTGAAAGCGCACGCGCGAGTCCAGATAGCGCTGGGGCGTATCGACCTTGCCGGTCAGTTGGTTGTAGAAGAAGCCCGAACTGTCGGCCAGCCATTTCGGTATGGCGTTTTCAGTATCGGCAATCTGGTCGGGCAGGATTTTGCCATCTGCCACGTTCAGCACATAGAGAATGGAGTCTTCACTGCCGTCTTTGGACAGGCCATAGGCCACACGGCTGCCGTCTGGCGAGACCGACCACCAGTCCAGCGAGAAATGCCCATCGGCGGTGTCCCGCGTGGTCGGGTCTACCAGTGTGCGGTCCTTGCCGTTTTCGCGCACGAACAGCTTGTAGTTGTTGGCACCGGCCGGGCGCTGCTGGTAAAAAACCTTGCTGCCGACCTTGTGGATGCGCGCCGGCGCCACTGTATCGCCAGACAGCTGCTGGATACGGCCAAGCAGGGTGTCGCGCAGAGGCAAGGCGTTCAGCACGGCCTGTGTATGGGCGGCCTGGCCTTTCAGAAAGGGCAGCCATTCGGCATCCTTGTCGTTTTCCATCCAGCGGTAGCGGTCTTGCAGGGTTTCACCAAAATAGGTGTCCTGCACGGGCTCGACGCGGGCCACGGGGGCCTTGGGCACGTCTGCTACCGAAGGGGCTTGCGCCATGGCGTGGCCGCTGGCGATCAGTGTGAACAAAACCGACGCGGCCAGCCGCGTGGCAATCATTTTTTGTGACATCTGGGTCTCCTTGAAGGCAGGGAGTGTATACGGCCCTTGCGACCGGTCCAGCCACTGGGGCCCTTAACCATTCAACAGCGCTGCCAGTACATCAGCCGCCCGCTCACACTGGGCGCGGTCCACATCCAGGTGGGTTACCGCGCGCACCGTGCGCGGCCCAAAGGCGTTGACCAGCACGCCCTGCTCGCGCGCCTTTGCGCTCAGCGTAGGCGCGTCGATTGCCACGGTCGCCGGCAAATGGAACACCACGATATTGGTCTGCACGGTGGCCAGGTCCAACTGCACGGATGCACCGGCCACCAGACGCTGCGCCAGCGCATAAGCGTTGGCATGGTCTTCGGGCAGGCGTGCCATATGGTGGTCCAATCCATGCAAGGCTGCAGCACTGAAAATGCCGTTTTGCCGCATGGCGCCGCCCATGCGCCGGCGATGCCGGTCCGCTATGGCGATCAAGGCCTTGCTGCCGGCCAGCAGCGAGCCGCCAGGAGCGCCCAGCCCTTTGCTGAAGGCCACGGCCACCAGATCAAAGGGCGCGGCCAGCGTGTCCAATGCCATGCCACTGGCTGCACTGGCATTCCATAGCCTAGCACCATCCAGAAATGTGGCCAAGCCCAGTTCCCGCGCCACGGCGCAGATGCGCACCACTTCATCCTGCGCAAACACCACACCGCCCGCGCGGTTGTGCGTGTTCTCTACTTCGACCAGCGTAGTGGTCGGAAAGATGGCAAAGTTGCGCGGTTTGGTGGCGGCACGCACATCGTCCGCCGTAAATGTGCCACCCTGCCCGATTTCGTGGATCTGCACCCCGGCATTGGCCGCCGCCCCGCCCACTTCATGCCAGGCAGCGTGCGATTCGCGGCTGGCCAGCACTTCATCCCCGGGCCGGGTCAGCGTGCGCAGGGCCACCTGGTTGGCCATGGTGCCCGAAGGCAACCACACGGCGGCCTCCTTGCCCAGCATCTCGGCCACGCGGGCTTGAAGGCGATTGGTTGTGGGGTCTTCGCCATACTGGTCGTCACCAACCTCGGCAGCGGCCATGGCTGCGCGCATGGCTGGCGTGGGGCGCGTGACAGTGTCGGAGCGCAGGTCTATGGGCAGTTTCATGGCGACGCGGCCTACTTCTTGACCAGCGTGATTTCAAACAGCTTGGGCCACAGCTTGCCGGTGACGAACAGGCGATGCTGCTTGGCATCAAACGCAATGCCATTGAGCACCGCGTCCATGGACACCATGCTGCGCAGGTTGGGCGCCAACAGTCCGGTCAGGTCTATCCAACCCACCACGTTGCCGGTTTGGGGGTCAATACGGGCGATGACGTCGGTGCCCCAGATATTGGCAAACAGCTCGCCTTCGACCCACTCCATCTCGTTAAGCCGCTCCACGGGCTTGCCGTTGGCAGTCACCTGGATGCGCCGCACTTCGTCCAAGGCCGCATTCAGCACGCGGATGAAGGACGTGCCATCGCTCATGTACAGATTGTGCTGGTCGCTGGCCAGGCCCCAGCCTTCGCCCTCGTAGTTGAACTGCCGCTTTTGCTGGAAGGTCTTGCCGTCATACACAAAGCCCAGGTGCGACTGCCAGGTCAGCGCAACAATATTGCCATCGATCTCGGCAATGCCTTCACCAAAATACTCGGCCGGTATCTCCTTCTTTTGCAGCACCTTGCCACTGGCCAGCTCCACCTTGCGAACACTGGAGCGCCCGTTCAGGCCAGTGCTTTCATACAGAAAACCGTCCTTGAAGAAAAGACCCTGGGTAAAGGCCTGCGCATCGTGCGGATAGGTCTTTTTGACGACAAAGCCATAGATTGGGATTTGCGCGTGCGCGCCAAAACTCCAGCCCATCAGTAAAAGGGCAAGCATCCGTGTGGTTGCGGCGAATGGTTTCAAACTTCACTCCTGGCAGGCATTGATTGACAGATGGCCTGCATTATCGGGGGCAATTGTGAAGCAGCAGTTCCTTTTGGGCGGTATTGCCTTTGCCACTGAGTTGCATTTTCTCAATTGCGGTGCGGGTGGCCGCTGGCATAGCGGAACCCAGCTGCAGCCCCAGTTCCAGCAATAGCTCCAATAAGGCTGCTGTGTCTTTGGGCGCAGCATCGCACTCCAAGCGCAGCATCTCGCACAGCACTTCGAACACCAGCCGCGGGGCCTGCGCATGCGCGCGCGCAGCGGTAGACAGGCTTTTGCCATAGCGGGCCAACTTCACGAGCGGGGTCTGCATAAGCTGGCGCAGCACAGCGCCCAATTGGGAAACGTCTATGCGCCCTTCAGTCCAGCCGGCGACCAAGGCATCAATAGCCATGGCGGTCTGGCCGGGCTCTTTCCCGGCCAAGCCGCAAGCCAGCGCCAGGTAGGCCATGGGGGTGTATGGCACCGTGGGGTCCAGCAGCAGTGCGAGGTAAGCTTTGTTGTACCACTGGGCCTCCCACCAATCCAGGTTGTTCGACAGCTTGAAAACCGCTTCGGCAAAGAAAGCTTCGAGGCTCGACGGCAATAGCGTTGCAGAAAGCAGTGTCAGACTTTCGTTGTCTGCGCCGAAGTGATTTCGCAGGGTTTCGCCCCAGTCGGTTTCTGCCTTGACGGGGTGTCGCATGATAGCCAGATAGTCGGGCTCCACCAGGCGGGGCAGGGGCTGGGGATCGATATGCCCGTAGTGGAAGGTATAGCCGTCGCCCTTGCTGGTCGTGACCGAAAACGTGTAGCGGGCCGCGTGTGGGCCATCGGGACCCAGCTCGCCAAACGCTGCCATCAAGCTCGCGTCATCCGCATGGGGGTGGCGGATGCGGCCTGCGGCCACATACAGTGGCTTGGGTTCACCAACCGGCACGTCCATGCCCAGCGCATAGCGCAAGGCACGCCCATAGGGCGTTTGCGGCAGGGTCTCTGCCATTGCCAGTACGCTTTTGTCAGCTGCGGGTGCCAGGCGCAGCAGGCTCAAGACCTGCTCGTGCAGGGGCGCGCTTATGCCCAATTCGTAGTGGCGCATGTACCGTGCAATCAACGTGTGCGGTGCGATAAAGCCGCGCCGGTGCGTGGGCGCTGCCAGTGGGGAAACGGACTGGCCCTGGCTGGCCAGATCCATCAAATCTTGCACGCGCTCGCACAGAAAACCGTGGGCATTGCGTTGCCCCTTGGCGTATGAGGCCGGTGGCGCTAACTTTTCACCCTCCAACAAGAAGACCAGCAGCCGCGCCAGTTCCCGCGCGGCAGGCTTGTCCGCGTCGCTCCAACCGTTGACCAGGGGTTTGAGCTTGTGGGCACGCTTCAATACCGGGCTGAAGCGCTTCTTGTGGTCAGCGGAAAACGGGCCCAGGCGCAGCAGCGCATCCAGCACGCGCTCCAACGCATCGATGTCGGTGGTGTTTTCCAGCACGTAGGCGATGCAGTCCACCAGTTCGTCCACCTGGTCTATGGGCACCAGCAGGCGACTGTCGTCCAATGCGGACAGCGGCGGCCGCAACGCGGGCAGTTGTGCGTCTGGTGCCTCCTTGCCATTCTGGGCTGGTTCGGTCTTGGCTACGGGCGCACCGCCCAGCATGGCCGCCAATGCGTCGCGATTGGCGGCGGAAACCAGTGGCAGCAATTCCCGGGCTGCTTGTTTGTTCGCCTCATCCAAGCCCCATGCCTTGAGCTTGGCGATAAGCTTTTTGTGAATATCCGCAGCAGGGTGGGCAAACGCCACAATGGCTGTCTCGCTGGCCGATACGCTCAAGCTGGCGTCCTTGGCAACCACCAGATCAAGCACCCTCAACGCCGCGTCCACTTGGGACTTTACGCTGGACGACATCACGGGCCGCAGCGCCGCCACGACGTCACCGCCGCTGAGCACACCCGCCTTTACCAGTTTCTCCAAGGCCGCCAGGGCCAGCGTCACCGTGGGCGCTATGCGGCTATGGCACAGCCCCAAATAGCATTCGGCGTACGGCGCCATTTCCACTGCAGTGGGCGCCAGCGCGTCGTGAAAACGTGAGAACCAGCTGGAGCGGAACTGGATCCAATCTTTCTCCAGCGTGCCCAGCGCCTTGCCGATCAGCAGGCTGCGCGAATAAACGCCCTTTTCGCACAGCTCCAGAAACAAGCCCGACCAGGTGTTGCGTGGGGTATTCAGACCGTGGCCATATTTGTCGTTGCCAGCCAGGCTGGATTCCGACGATCCTTCCAAGTCAAACAGCCTGAGCAGTGTGTCGTGCAACAAGCCTGGGTCGCGTTCCAGGCAGGTGCGAACACCCATGACCCGATCCGACTCCATGGGCAGTGCGAGCAGGCCCAGCACGTAGTTGTCATGCAACGGGCGGGTGATGATGCCGGCCACCACGAGCGCCTGGACAGCCCGAAAATGCCCGCCCGACTTGGCCAGCATGGCCTCGGCAAAGGACTGGGCCGGTGCCGGCGGAAACTGGCGCCACAGCGCAACAAAGCTGGCTTCATCGTGCATGAAACCCCAACAGCCGTCTATCTGCTCATCGAGCGAACCGCAAATGAAGCGGGCCGTGCTCAAGGCGCGCCTCTGCCGGTCTGTGTCCCTGCCGCGCCATGCCACAACCGACGCATCCACTGCAAAACGCGCCTCATCCATTGGCTTGGCGATGCGCTGCACCTCTTTCCTGTGCTTGACAAAGTCTGAGGGGGCTAGGCTGGAGAAGAAGCTGACAACGCCATCCGGGTTGCCGCTGTAGATGAGTTTCTCCAACTCTGATGCGGGCACATAGGCCGGCTCGATCTTCTTTTCGCTCATTATTCTGGGACTCCACTGTTTGCAAATGACTCCACCGCCAGCACATGCTTGCAGGGGCCGCGCTGGCCCTGGTATTTGGCAAACCAGGGGCAGGTACAACGCAGCTCACCGTCCACCGCGCGTACGCGGTGCTGTGCATCGCCGCTGCTGACGGTAGCTTCCAAGGGCGATGCACTCACCATGCGCACCGCCTTGTCTTCCAGCAACTGGCGTGCTCCTGCCAGGCGGGGGTGCATGTCCTCCACCAAGGACACATCGAACGGCAACACACGGTGAAAGTAACACCCCTCCACCACGTCATAGCCGGTCAAGCCGGATACACCCAGTATGCGTAGCGCACTATCCACATCGTCTTTGGTCACCGACAGTGTGGAGGCCAATTCTTCGGACTGGATCCGCGATTGCCATTGCAGATTGGCGCGCACCTGCGGCAAGGACGTCACCTCGCCAGAACGCATCAGCGTGCGCAAGGCCTGGCCTTCGCCAGAAAAGCCGCGCCAGACCTCCGCACTCAAGGCCAGCGTCAGACGGGCGCCGGGCAATTGCAGTGCCCAGGCACTGGCCTGCTGCGCATCATCGGCATAGATGGCCAGGGACTGGGCCTTGGGCAACAGGGCCTCCAACAGACGCAAGCGCGAGGTATCGACCAGCCGAATCGCGCCGGCAACCTGCTGCGTGGTGGTGCGCAAGCCAAAGGGACCGGCCACGATCCACAGCGGCGTTTTGCTGGTAGAAGCCTTGGGCAGGGTGCGGAAAAAGCGCAAGGCCTCGGGGCTGCTTACCTCCAGGCGCTTGCGCATGGAGGCCTGGTAGGACTGCACCTCCAGCATGCCGCGCACCCAGCGCACAGGCAGTGCCACCTTTTTCTCGACGACGGTGTCCCGTCCCGAATCCATGACAAACGCGTGGCGGCCCACGGACAGGGCCAGACCGCCAGCATCACGCACGCGGGCCAATGCTGCGCGCATGGGCGCGTTGAAGTCCACATTGGTCGTGCCCTTGCCAACCACGTCACCGTCATAGCTGTCTGGCAAAAGATCGGCGCGCACATAGGTGCTGCAGCAGCCAGAAAAGCCTTCAAAACGCAGCATGCCGCCGCCAGCCGTCACCACCGGGTCGGCCAATGCGATCAGCTTCGCCAAGGTATTGGCCGGCGTAAAAAAACGCGAGCCCACAACCCTGTGCACCGTGGTCAGCAGTTCAGCAACCAAGCGTGGCGACTTGACCTGCCCTTCAAAGAAATAAGGATGGCTTTGCGCGCCGGGGCTGGAGGTAGCCAGCGCAAGATGGGGCCGCACGTCGTCTACCAGGGTGGACGCTGTGCGGTAACTGTAGGCATGTTGGACCGAGGTCATGGCGCGTAGCATAGCAAGCCGCTGCGACGCTTCCAGAAAAAAGCGTGTCGAAGAAAAGCATCCGCAAGCTCTTGACAGCACTGACCGGCGCCGAGCAGGCCACCCAGCCGTAAGCCGCCCATATTGGTCGCCCACTCCATGTAATATGGCAGCTATGCAAGCAATTGCCACACCCAGCCCCCAGCCAACCACGACGGACGCGCTGGACTTCTCCGCCACCGACGAGGCCGTAGCCTTGCTGGAAGTGTCGCGGCTAGCGGCCAGCCCCGGTGCTGAGCGCGTGCGTGCGCTGGTTGCCCTTGCCTGGCAGCTCCGCCAGCGGGACACGCGGCGCGCGCTGGCGCTGGCAGATGAAGCCGATGCCACGTTGCCCGACACCCGCATGAACGACGTTGAGCAGGCACGCACCAAGGCCCGCCTGCAACTGGTGCGCGGCGAAGCACAATGGCTTTTTGGCGAGATTGACGCCAGCCTGGCCTTGGCCGAAAGTGCCCTTCAAGCCTTCGAATCATGCGCTGGAAGTGCCCATGCCGAGCCCAGCGACAGCCTGGGCAGTGCTGATGCCCATTGGCTGCTGGCCTGGCTGGCCATCGACAAAGGCAACGGCGCGCGCATAGGCGCTGAGTTGCAAAAGATGGCGCAGGCCGCTGCTGCGGTTGACCCCGTACGCGTGACCGTAGCGCAGGCCGCACTGGCACGCCATGAAGCGTTTGGCGACGTTGCTGCGGCCAAAACAAAATGGGGACCGCTCTTGACCCCGACGGCCAACAACCGGCACCCCGCAGCGGCCGGTTGGGTTGAGGACTTTTGGGGTCTGACTGCCTCGCTGGCCAGCGACTCCCTGCCCTGCATACGCCACCTGAGCAACGCCTATGCGTTGGCATTGGCCAGTGGCCAGCTGCGGCGCGCCATGATCATTGCCACCAATATTGGCGGCAACTTCAACAACCTCAACGACCACCAGGCCGCCATGGAGTGGATGCAGCGCGGCCTGGACCTGGCCCGCCCCGCCGGCTGGCCGGGGCCCAGCGGCACCGCATTGATTCAAACCGCCGAGACCCTGCGTCTGTTGCGCCGGTATGACGCGGCTGCCGACATGCTGCGCGAGGCACTGGCCATGATGGCGCCTTTGTCTGCGTCGCGCACCTATGGCATTGCATTGGTCTATCTGGGCAACGTCGAGTTGGACCGCAAAGACTACACCAGTGCGCTGGACATTTTTCGCAAACTGGAGCAACGCGCAGACGAACTGGGCCAGGCCGATATGCTGGCCGAGGCAACCTGCGGCCAGGCCAAGGCACTGCTGGAGCTGGGTCAGCCCCAGGCCGCATTGCATACCGCCCAGGCGGCATTGGCCGCAGCCAAGTCCGACGCCTACCGCCAGATCATTGCCTTGCGCATTGTGGCCGACATCCATACCCGCCATGCACTGCCAGCCCCCGAGGGCATGACCGAGCCCAGCGCGCCGCTCCACTACTTGCGCCAGGCGCTGGATGCCGGGGCCACGATGGACAACTACGCCGTACCCGGCGACCTGCTGGAGTCGTTGGCCCAGGCCTATGCCAATGCGGGTGACTTTGCCCGCGCCTTCGAGATCAGCAAGCAGGCCAACCAGGCGCGCGAGAAAATCCACAGCACCGAGGCCAGCAACCGCGCCAGCGCCACGCAGGTCAGCCAGGAAGCAGAAAAAGCCCGCGCCGAGGCAGCCCAGCATCGCCAACTGGCCATGGCCCAGGCCGAACGCGCCGAGAACCTGCAGAAGGCCAATAGCACGCTGGAGCAATTGGGCCAGATCGGCCGCGAGATCACACGCAAGCTGGATGCAGACGCTACCTTCAACGCCTTGCACCAATATGTGCACGCGCTGCTGGACGCACCCACGTTTGCCATCTTCCGGCTGGCACCGGATGGCCAGACGCTGAACATGGCGTTTGGCATAGAAGCCGGTCAGCCGCTGCAACCATTTGACATTCCCATGGACGACCCCATCAGCCAGAATGCACGCTGCGCGCGCAACCGGCAAGAGATTGTCTTGGACTATGCGCAAGGCCATGGCCGCGTGGTGGACGGCACGCTGGAAACCCTCAGTGTGATGTTCGCCCCCCTGATGGTGGACGATCGCCTGCTGGGCGTCATGACCATACAGTCCGAAAAACCCAATGCCTATGGGGAGCGCGAGGTCGCCATCTTCCGCACCCTGTGCGCCTATGGCGCCATCGCCATGGCCAACGGCGAGGCGCAGGCGCAATTGATGGCCACGCACAACAAACTGGCCGTCATACACGGTGAACTGGAACTGCAGGCCCGCCAATTGCAAGAGGTCAACGAACAGCGCTTGCGCTTTCTGTCCATGACCAGCCACGAATTCCGCACACCGCTGGCGGCCATTTCATCGTCCGCACAACTGCTGATGCACTATGGCCCACGCATGCCGCTGGCCGACCAGGTCGAGGTGACCACCCTGATCGAGCAGGCCGTCAAGCGCATGACCGAGATGCTGGACAAGGTGCTGACCATCGGCAAGGCCGAAGGCGGCATGCTGGAGTTCAAGCCCGTGCCGCTGGACCTGCGCGCGCTGTGTGAGGACATGGTGGAACATGTGAAGCTGCAGTGGCCGCAATCGCAGTGCGTCATTCACACCCAGTTTGACATCGCCGAGGCCGCGGGGCTTTTTGATGAAAAGTTATTGCGCCATGTGTTCGACAACCTGCTGTCCAACGCCATCAAGTACTCACCCGAGGGTGGCACCGTGCAGTTTATCGTTCACAAGACGGTGAATTCCCCTGCCACTTTTACCGTGTCGGATCAGGGCATAGGCGTGCCGCCTGACGATGTGGCGACCCTGTTCGAGACCTTTCAACGCGCCAGCAACGTGGGCGGCATTGCCGGCACCGGGCTGGGCTTGGCGATTGCCAAGAGCGCGGTGGACTTGCATGGCGGGACGATTGCGGTGACGAGTGAGTTGGGGAAAGGGACTCGCTTTGAGGTGCGAATTTGAGCAAGAAAGCGTGCGCAGCCTTCACCCTGCTTGTGATGTTGCTTGCCTGTATCGCTTGGGTTGCAATGTCTCCACCGCCAAGGCCAACACCGGAAAGTCGCAAGAAAACGAATGCATCAACCCGCCCAATCGGCTCAGTGAAGATGATGCCCGACCGATCCATCGTCTTATATTTGAGGGCTGAAGTAGATACGATGGTCGGTGAAACGATGGTGAGCTACAAAGAGAGCGACCCCAGGTATGCACAGGTCGTGTCGCATGTTGGCGGTTTGGTGCCTGGAAAGGAAAAGATACTTCCCCCGTTTTCCGAGCCATCGAAGTAACCAAGACGTTCAGGGGAAAGTTGCTGCGAGAATCAATTGACACTGTCCCTATTCATCAACAATGACTGCTCATCAGATATCGACAGGGCGCCTCGCCCCAATAGCCTGGTTCGTTTGATCAATCGACATGTATCGGGATCAACCAGTTGCTTGATCAGCACCTTCTCAGGCACGTCGATCGCCACCCACTGCAAGCCGTCTGACTCCATACTGGGCCGCATCGGGCTGATACCTGGTACGTAAATAACCTGGCCTCTGAGCTTGCGGAATAAAAACAAGAAGCCGCCACCCAACTCAACCTGATCGCCCAATTTGATCTCAGGTACACCGTCGTGGTAGTACACCATAGTCATGACGGCTCCAGCTACCGACCCTTCCCCCCACACAACTTCAAATTCGTACGCGCCGCCTTGATGATGCCGGCATTGGCTTCTGCATCCGCTGGCGGCAGGCTGCCGGCAACCTGGTCATCGGGCAGCAAGGCATCCTTGGCATAGGGCTTCAAGGTTTCCAGGCAGGCCGCCAGGTCGCCAAGGTGGTATTGGGTTACCGCCAAGTCGTTGCGGATACTGCCCTCCTCCGTCCAATGCAGGGTCTTGCCACAGTTGCGCAGCACAGGCTCCAAGGCCGTTTGAGCGCCACGGTAATCCTTGCCGCTATACAGGCGTTTGAATTGCTTGCGTGCGCTGGTTTTTTCCGGGCCGCTGCAACCGGGCGCCGGCAACAGATAGGTGGCGTCAAAGCTGGCACGCATGCCACAAAAGAAGCGGCAGGGCTCTGCTGTTTGCACATCCACCACCACATCACTGCCCTTTGGCGCAAAGCCGACCACACACTGCGGCTCGCCTTTGCCGACATCCAGCTTTGCTCGGCCGCCTTGCACAACGCCTTCCAGGCTGCACTGGTGCCCGTTGGCCCCCAGTGCCTCTATCGAAAACGACAGGCCGGCGGCCGCCTTCTTCTTTACCACCAGCGTGCCCCAGCCGCCTTCGGTGATGTACTCACCCGGCTTGACGGGCTCTGCATCCGCAGCGTACAGCGCCGTGGCGGCGAGCCCCAGCCCAAGAAAAAGTGCCAATCTTTGCATGCTGAGCCTGCTCAAAAAAGCACAGTGTAGCCAAGCCCGGCTGTGCTACTTCAACAGGTCGAACATCGCCTTGGCCAAGGCATGGCAGAACGGTGGTTCATAGGTGCCATGGTAGTTGGCGTAGTAGCTGGCAAATGCCGCCGAGGTGGGGTCGGTGGGTGCCTTGCCGTTAATGCCAAAGGTTGCTTGCACAGCGGCATCCACGTCTACCGAGGTCACGTTGGTCAGGTTGCGGCTGTCAAAGTCGGCTTTCATGACCTGCTGGTGCACGGCTGGCGGCACGGTGGGGTCGCCCACGCCGCCGCACAGCATCAGCTTGGACTTGGGGCTCCAGCCCAGCATGTCATTCTTTTTAGCATCCAGGTAGAAGCCGCTGTTGTTATTGGTTTGCACATCGGTCGTAAACGCGGTCTGAAAGACCAGGTCGCGCGCCTGGTTGGGCGTTTCGCCATTGGCGCCCGGCAGCTTGCCGGTGGTAATCAAGGTGGAATAGGTCAGCGTCGGGTTGGGCAGCAGGGTTTCAATATAACTGTCGTATGGCGCCTTGAACGCGTCTGACACTTTGGCGTACACATTCTGGTACACCTTTTGGTAGGCCGTGACCATATAAGGCACAAAAAACTGCACGCCCGCAATGGCATTGGTCAGCTTGGTGGAACCCGACAGGTTGTATGGTCCGGCCAGGTGAGCGCCCGCCACCACATTGATTTCGGCGGAGTTGTCCCGCTCTATGGCGCGGTGCGCTGCCATGGACGAATGCCCGCCTTGCGAATAGCCTGTCAGCATGACCTTGCCCGACAGGTTGGCGCCCACAGCCGTTGCGGCATTGCGTGCGGCACGAATGGAGTCAATCACTGCGCTGGCCTCGGAGTCCGCATGCAGGTAGGGATGGAACGCGTAAGCCGACTTGGCGAAGCCCAAGTAATCAGTGGCCACCACCGTATAGCCTTGCGACGCGTACATGGCGGCCAGCACCAGGGTCTCGCTATCGGTGGGGTTGGCCAGCGTGCGGGGCTTTTGCACGTCTGTGCCCTTGGCATAGGCCACCAGGGCTGAGCTACCGGTGCACGAACCAGCCGGCACCAGCATGGCGCCCGAGGCATTGGTCGCTTCACCAGCAGCACCGATGGTGTTGTAGTTCAAGGCGACCACCTTGACGTCACACTTGGCAGCCCCCGACAAGACCTGCAGGCCAATGCCGGAGGTGATGGTGTCAAGCTGTGATTTGGTGATGGTGCCCACCACGGTTGGCGTGTCTACCAAGCTGCCGCGCGCGGGTGGTGGTGGTGGCGATGGAGGCGTTGGCGTGTAGCTGCTGCCACCGCCTCCGCACGCGGCCAGCAGGCTGACGGCGGCGATGGTTGTCAACTGGTGGCGTTTGAAACCCTTGAACTTGATCATGCTAAATCTCCCTCAGGTTGGTGGATGAAAAGCGGTTGCAGCGGTGCAAGTGGCCGATGCTAGGGGCGCCGGCGCTGAGCTGTCACAGGGTAATTACCAGCATGCCTGTGCAGGCTGACACCTGAGAGACAGCGCGGGCCGCCGCGCCAAGGAGTAGACTCGAAGGCCACCCCCCTGCCCAACCATGCCCGCGCGCAAGCCCCACCACCACGTCTACGTCATAGAGTTGTCAAAAGACGTATTGCTGGAGGCCAAATTCAAGCGCTGCAACCCCAACTACCAAAGTGGCAAGCCCTGCGTGTATGTCGGCATGACCGGGCTGGACCCCGACGTGCGTTTTGACAAGCACATGGCCGGCATCCAGGCCAACAGCTATGTATTGAAATACGGCCTGCGGCTGTTACCAGACCTTTACGAAGGCTTCAACCCCATGCCCTACCAGAAAGCGCAGGAGATGGAAGTGGAAATCGGCATAGACCTGCGGGCGGCGGGGTTTGGCGTCTGGCAGGCTTAGGGGCTGGCTGGGCGCACCATAATGCGCAAGGTAAAAACCTGGCCCCTAACCGACCGCTGAGAAAACACCATGTCTGATCCGCAAGCCTACGTACCCCCCACTGTCTGGACCTGGAGCAAGGAGAACGGCGGGCGCTTCGCCAGCATCAACCGCCCCATTGCCGGCCCCACGCACGACAAGGTCTTGCCACGCGGCAAGCACCCGCTGCAGCTCTACTCGCTGGCCACGCCCAATGGCGTCAAGGTCACCGTCATGCTGGAAGAGCTGTTGGCATTGGGCATAGCGGGGGCCGAATATGACGCCTGGCTGATACGCATCAACGAGGGTGACCAGTTTGGCAGCGGCTTTGTCGGCATCAACCCCAACTCCAAGATACCGGCGCTGATGGACTACAGTGGCGACAAGTCGATACGCATCTTCGAGTCCGGTGCCATATTGCTGTACTTGGCCGAAAAGTTTGGCGCCTTTGTGCCAACGGACCCTGCCGAGCGCGCCGAGTGCCTGTCGTGGCTGTTCTGGCAAATGGGCAGCGCGCCGTACCTGGGTGGCGGCTTTGGCCATTTCTATGCCTACGCGCCTACCAAGATCGAGTACGCCATCGACCGCTTTGCCATGGAGGTCAAGCGCCAGCTGGATGTGCTGAACCGCCGCCTGGCAGAAAGCCACTTCATCGCAGGCGAAACCTACACCATTGCCGATATGGCCATCTGGCCCTGGTACGGCGGCATGGCCAAGGGCCTGCTGTATGGCGGCGGCGAATTCTTGCAGGTGCACGAATACACGCATGTGGTGCGCTGGGCTGACGAGATCGCCAAGCGCCCCGCCGTCATGCGCGGGCGCATGGTCAACCGGGCCATGGGGCCGCTGGAGAGCCAATTGCATGAGCGCCACGACGCCAGCGACTTCGATACCCGTACGCAAGACAAACTGCAGCGGCAATAGAAGAGCTTGCACACCATGACGAAACATTCCACACTCCAGCGGCTACTGCTGTGCGGCGCGCTGTGCCTGGGCCAAGGCAGCCCGGCTGCTACCGATGGTTTCGACAGCGTCACCTGTGGTGCAGACATCAGCAAGGCGCTGGTCGGCAAAAAGCTGCCCAATGGCAGCGTGGCCGCACTGGAAGCCAGGCACAAGGCCATTGCACTCAAAGACCTGGGTGCCATCGAGGTGTCAGACCGCCTGGATTTGATTTCCTGGAGCATCTGCGGTGCTGAGTACATGCTGATCCAAGACAAGCACGACCTGGTGCGCGACGTATTGCCATCGCCCCCGCACTCCAAAGCCAAGCCCAGCTTCATCGGCAGTTGCAGGGCCCATGGCAAAGCCGTGCCCGGCGTGGTGGTCGCAATTTTGGACAATAGCAAAGCGGGCGAAGAGCTGGGCGCCACGCAGGCCTGGAGAATAGACGAAACCACAGCCAGGTTTGTAAAAATTCCCGAAACCGACCTTCGTTGCCCACGCAGTGGCATTGCAAGCGTAGACGGCGGTCTCTAATCCCCGTCAAGCTTGTCTTATGCATCCCAACTCACCTGTTTATGGGATTTTTGTGGTGTAACACTCTGTTACCATGCGCGGGCCATTCATACAGGGACCCACAAATTGAGCGCAGCCCCATCAACAGCCAATCGCCCCACCACCCAACATCCGCCTCAGCGATCCAAAGAGCTTATCGAAGTCCTGCAAAGCATTACGTCCATGCCCGGCGCCAACACCAGTGGCGCCTCGCACTGCATCAAGAACGTCAACATGTACAAGCACTTGATCATGAACAGCGATGACTTTGTTGCCGTTATTCAGCACTTTTCACCGCTGTCAACGTTCAAGGAAAAGCAGATCTCTACTGGCATGCTGGTCATTGCCTTTCACGGCGAAGAGCTGATTGGCAGCTACAACAAAGACAACGGCATTACCGCATTGGCCTGATTCAAACAGCGTTCGGAGGATTC
>JACXTT010002488.1_pt1 | contig 29148 bp, 31 predicted proteins | sample 9270951 | NCBI WGS metagenome assembly JACXTT01 (sample SAMN15532306, study PRJNA645909) | rock metagenome | isolation source: weathered quartz diorite | place: Puerto Rico | collected 2017-06-21 | reverse complement strand
CTCCAAGGGCGGGTACCGTTTGCCTGTACTATCGAGCCAAAAATAACCATGACTGGGATCGCCGTCAAATTTTACACTGGGCGGAGGCCCGCCCGTAATTTTAATATTAACAGCAGCACCTATGTCCTGCCCGCAAACATCGGTCTTAAGCCTCATTTCCGAAGTATCAATAGCATACGGCACATAGGGGATAGTAAAAGTAAGCAGTTTGGTAAAGCAGTTTGGGCCGCCAAGCGTAGTGAGCGTATAAGTGCCTACAGGTAAACCCGGGTTGGGTGCATGGCCCGGCGTGGTGGGTTCGGGGATAATGATGCGGGTGGAGTCAAGGGGCTGGTAGGCTAATGCCCCGCTAAAATATTCTTTCCCTTTCAGGTCGGCTATACTGTAAAAAAAAAGTGGGTCGGTTGGCCGCATATTAAAAGTAGCGTGAAACGTGCCACGGTTAGCACAGGCGGTGCCAATGATGCCGTAGTACGAAATTACCGGCGCGTAAGTGCCCGGATCAATCACATACCTGGCCTGTGCAAAACAGCCCGCAGCATTGTAAGCGGTAAGTACGTAAGCGCCCACGTCAACGTTCGTCAGGTCTTTAGCTGTGGATACCACATTTTTTAGGTAATCCGTCCACACGTACTTTACCGCGTTGGTTATGTTGATGCCGGTAATGCTGCCGTCGGCTTTGTTACAACCCGGCGATTTGATAACGGCGCTTGCAAAATCAATTTTTACTTCATTTTTTATAGGAATGTAATAACTGCCGCTCACCGTTTGCGCGCATTTATCATCGTCGGTTAAAACCACTTTGTACTGGCCCGATGGTACACCTGTCAGGTCGGCGCTTGTTCCTACCACCGTATTGTTGGCGTCATACCATGTAAATTTGAGTGTACCATATCCATTACCTTGTATACCTACTATTGAGCCGTTGCTGCCGCTGCAATCGCTGGGCACAATAACCATGCTGCGTGTGTCAAGCGTAGGGCAGTCAAAAACAGCTGATTTTATCACCGGCAAAAAAGTAGGGTGTGTGTTTTTGCGGTTAAAGCTCAAGGCAAGCCCGGCGGCAAAAACCGGGATAAAAAAAACTAACAGGGGCCACCTTATCTTCATACCAATATAAATGTAAAAAAAATCCACAAATGATACCAGCGTTAACTTATCAATTGCTACTCATTTAACAATTCTGTACCTTTGCACCAACACACGCTGACCCGATCTTCATGAAGTTAAACATCAATTACCAGGAAAAATTTCAACACCGCCATATTGCGCCAAACGAGGCCGATACCACCGAAATGCTTAACGCGATAGGTGTTAATTCGCTCGACGAATTAATTGATCAAACGGTACCACAAAAGATACGTTTAAAAGCCCGGCTTAACTTACCGGCGGCCAAAAGCGAGTTTGATTACCTGAACGACCTGAAAGAAACCGCATCTAAAAACAAGGTGTTTAAGTCATTCATTGGTCAGGGGTATTATGATATGATACTGCCTGGGGTTATACAACGTAATATCTTCGAAAACCCGGGTTGGTACACCCAATATACGCCATACCAGGCCGAAATAGCACAGGGGCGTTTACAGGCGCTGCTCAATTTCCAAACCATGGTGCTCGACCTTACCGGGATGCAGATTGCCAACGCCTCGTTATTAGACGAGGGTACCGCTGCCGCCGAGGCCATGTTTATGCAATACAGTTTGCGCAAGAATGACCATTCAAAAGTTTTCTTTGTAAGTGAGGAAGTATTCCCGCAAACCATCGATATTTTAAAGACCAGGGCACAGCCTTACGGGATAGAACTGCAAATAGGCGATCACCGCACAGTGGAACTGAAAGACACCATGTTTGGCGCAATAGTACAATACCCAGCCGGTGGCGGTGCTGTTTACGATTACGGTGGGTTTGCTACTAAAGCTCACGAATTAGGTATCAAGCTGACCGTGGCTGCCGATATTATGAGCCTGGTATTATTAACCCCTCCGGGTGAGTGGGGTGCTGACATTGTAGTGGGTACCACACAACGCTTTGGCGTGCCTATGGGCTTTGGCGGGCCGCACGCTGCATTTTTTGCCACTAAAGAAGAATACAAACGCTCCATGCCTGGCCGTATCATCGGCGTAACGATAGATAGCGCCGGCAATTATGCTTTGCGTATGGCTTTGCAAACCCGCGAGCAGCATATCCGCAGGGACAAAGCGACATCAAATATTTGTACAGCACAGGCGCTATTGGCTATTATGGCCGGTATGTATGCCGCTTACCACGGCCCTAAGGGTTTAAAACTCATCGCCGAAAGGATACACGGTTTAACCGTTTTACTGGCCGACGGCTTAACTGCTTTAGGTTATCAGCAACTTAACGCTGCCTACTTTGATACCTTGAAATTTGACCTGGGTGCATTAGCGGGACCGATACATGCCGAGGCATTGAATAATGAGATGAACCTGCATTATACCGGGACAGAAGTTACCATCTCATTAGATGAAACCACCGCAGTTGAAGACGTAAAGACCATCATCCGGTTCTTCGCTAAAGTAAAAGCCAAAAGTATTAACGATATTGGTTTTGACGACCTGGCATCAGGCATTAAAACTATCATCCCAACCGCGTTACAGCGTACATCCGAATACCTGACCCACGCGATATTTAACTCGCACCACTCGGAGCACGAGATGCTGCGTTATATTAAATCGCTGGAGAATAAGGATCTTTCGCTTTGTCATAGCATGATCGCTTTAGGCTCGTGCACCATGAAGTTGAACGCCACTACCGAAATGATACCCGTAACCTGGGCTGCTTTTAGCAAAATGCACCCGTTCGCGCCTGTTGACCAGGTGGGCGGCTATATGCAGGTGTTTGACGAACTGAACAAATGGCTAAGCGAAATTACAGGCTTTGCAGCCATGAGTTTGCAGCCAAACGCGGGCGCACAAGGCGAGTACGCGGGTTTAATGGTTATCCGTGCCTACCACCAGGACAGGGGCGACCATCATCGTAATATCGCGCTCATACCTTCATCAGCACACGGCACCAACCCAGCCTCGGCAGCTATGGCCGGCATGAGGATCATCGTGGTAAAATGCGACGACAATGGCAATATTGATGTTGCGGATATGCGTGCCAAAGCAGAGCAATATAAGGACGAATTATCCTGCCTGATGGTGACCTATCCATCGACCCACGGCGTTTTCGAGGAATCGATCATCGAGATATGTCAGATCATTCACGATAATGGCGGCCAGGTTTACATGGATGGTGCCAACATGAACGCGCAGGTAGGTTTGACCAGTCCCGCTAATATTGGTGCCGATGTTTGCCACCTTAACCTGCACAAAACTTTCTGTATACCGCACGGCGGCGGCGGCCCGGGTATGGGTCCGATCGGCGTAGCCAAACATTTGGTACCTTACCTACCCGGCCATGCCGTGGTTGATATTGACCAGGGCAAATCAATACCCGCGGTATCATCGGCACCGTGGGGTTCGGCGTCTATTTTGTTGATATCGCACGCTTACATTGCCATGATGGGCCCCGATGGCTTAACTGATGCTACCAAATACGCTATTTTAAATGCCAACTATATTAAAGCACGCTTAGAAAAACATTACCCGGTACTGTACACTGGTGCCAACAACCGTTGCGCCCACGAAATGATACTGGATTGCCGCGCGTTTAAAAACTTTGGTGTTGAGGTTACTGATATTGCCAAACGTTTAATGGATTATGGTTTCCACGCGCCAACGGTATCATTCCCGGTTGCGGGTACGGTAATGGTTGAACCGACAGAATCGGAGCCGAAACATGAGCTCGACCGTTTTTGCAATGCGATGATAGCCATACGGCACGAAATTGAGGACGTGGAAAAAGGTACTTCGGATAAAATAAACAACCCGTTAAAAAACGCGCCGCACACTGCTGCCGTAATTACCGCAAATGAGTGGGAGCATCCGTACACCCGTCAAAAGGCGGCATTCCCGTTGCCTTATGTTGCTGCCAACAAATTTTGGCCATCGGTAGGCAGGGTTAACGATACCTATGGCGACCGTACGCTGATCTGTACCTGCCCGCCATTAGAGAGTTACGAGTTTGAGGAAAGTGTGATAGAATAGGCCGGTGTTATTTGCAGATGAATATACCTTATATTTCGTCGGACGGCATTGTTTTTTTGACAATTAACTATAGGGGAAATAGGTTACTGTTTTTTTATTTGAATAATTTTGAATATTAAAGCAACAACCGATTGCGTTTTTGTATATATTAGTACACAATTATTAATATACGGTTTTACTATCAATAAAAATTCGACTTTTTATTTAGAAAACCCTAACTTCGGATAAAACATTTTATACGGGATATCCGTAATAACCAAACATGACTATAAATACCAAATCTGTAAGTATTCTGCTTGTTGATGATGACGAGATCAATAATTTTATCTCGGTAAAACTGATCAAAAAGACACTCCTTAATACAGATATCAGGACCTGCCTTAACGGCCGGTTCGCGATAGACGAGTTGGTAGAGATACAGCAATCGAACCCGGATGACCTGCCCGATTATATTTTGCTGGATATTAACATGCCGATAATGAACGGCTGGGAGTTTTTGGATGAGTACAAGCGCCTGGGCATTGACCCTAAAGGCAAAAGCAAAATATATATTATATCCTCGTCGGTTTTTAATAACGACATTAATAAAGCCAAATCATACCCTCTGGTTAAAGACTTTATTTCTAAGCCCTTAAGCGTGGAGAAGATAAGGGAAGCGTTGGATATGGTTAATATTTAACCGGCGTTACCGTAAAAGCTTCATCAGCATAACTAACCGTGCCAACCGGGTTGCTTTTGGCATGGTAAAAAAGGCAGGTCCAGTTTTCGGCAGCAGCACGTTTACCGTACTCATCGCGTAAGGCCATTGCTTTGCGGCCATCGTAATCATATTTAGCTATAAACTTGCGTATCAGTTGCTCAGGCTCTGGCAGTTCATCGCCACCAAAAAATACCTTTTCATCATTTTCTTCCACCAAAAATACCTGATGAAACTGGCTGTGACCGCCGGACAGTTCGTAATGGATGCCTGGTTTGTACTCGCCGCTGCCTTCCACAAAATCTATAGCGATGCCCCGTTGCAGGCTTTCAAAAATTGCTTTGCGATAGGATGAGGATTTTCCCGAAAAGGCGGTTTCCCATTCATCGCGCTGGATAACATGCGTAGCGCCCGGAAAGGCCGGTTCCAGTTTGCCATTGCGCTCAACAACCAGGCCGCCGGTGTGATCGTAATGCAGGTGCGACATTAATACCAGGGTAACATCATCCGGATCGAACCCCGCGTTGCGTATGTTTTGGTGTATGATCAATTCGTCCTGATTATTTTTAAAACCCAGGCCGGCATCAAATAAAATAAGGTCGGTATCCGTTTTAACTAAAAAAGGCTGTACGTGTATAAATAACGAACCCGGCCGGTCTTTGAAACTATGAAGGGCGGGATCAAAAGGAATAAACTTTTTGGTAGCGTCAACCGAGTACGAGCCCTCTTGTAGTGGAAAAATATACATTGTATAACAACGGATTGTGAGTAATTAACCCGACTAAACAGAGAAGGTTACAACTCAATAACTATATTTACTGTTTCAACAACAAAGGTATGCAAAAAAGATGGTCGGTAAAGGCTAAGCCAAATGATACAGCAGTGCAAAAGCTATCGGCCGAATTGAATATAGAACCTGTTTTGGCAGCTTTGCTTATACAACGCGGCATACACAATTTTGATGAGGCGCGCGCATTCTTTCGCCCCGATACGCGCCAACTGCACGACCCGTTTTTAATGCGGGATATGGAAAAAGCCATTTTGCGCATTGAGCAGGCTTTTGCCGATGGTGAAAAAATAATGGTGTACGGCGATTATGATGTGGATGGTACCACCTCTGTTGCCGTTGTTTATAGTTTTTTTAAAAAGTACTACCCCGATCTGGATTATTATATCCCCGACAGGTATAAAGAGGGTTATGGCATATCAACAGCAGGTATTGATTTTGCGGCCGAACATAGCTTTAGCCTGATCATTGCGCTGGATTGCGGCATCAAATCGGTTGATAAGATTGCTTATGCCAATACGCTGGGTATCGATTTTATTATTTGCGACCACCATACACCAGGCAATGAAATACCAGATGCCGTTGCCGTGCTTGACCCTAAACGTGCGGATTGTGAATATCCGTTTAAAGAGCTTTCGGGCTGCGGCATTGGCTTTAAGCTGATACAGGCCTATGCGCAAAAAAATGATATATCTTTTGAAGAACTGCACCAATACTTTGAGCTGGTGGCCATCAGCATTGCCTGCGATATTGTACACATTGCCGGCGAAAACCGGGTGTTGGCATACTTTGGCCTGCAACAGCTTAACACTAACCCATGTATAGGTGTAAAAACATTGATGCTGGCCGCCGGCCGTACCGAAAACTACACCATAAGTGATATTGTGTTTATGATCGGCCCGCGTATTAACGCTGCCGGGCGGATAGACGATGCCAAACACGCTGTTGAATTATTGATAGCCTGCGACGAAGAGGTAGCCGCCGCCAAGGGATCAATGATAAACGACCGGAATATTGAGCGTAAAGAGCACGACTTGAATATTACCGATGAAGCTTTGAGCATGATCGCCGCAGATAATGTGATGGTTGGCCGTAAATCTACAGTGGTGTTTAACGAGAACTGGCATAAAGGCGTGATCGGTATTGTGGCATCGCGGTTAACCGAAAAATATTTTAGGCCAACTATTGTGCTCACCCGCTCAAACGGGCATGTGGCCGGTTCGGCGCGGTCGGTACCGGGGTTTGACCTGTACGAAGCACTTTGCGATTGCAGCGAACTACTGCTGCAGTTTGGCGGGCATAAATATGCGGCAGGCTTAACTATGGAGCCTAAAAATGTGGAAGCGTTTAGTCAGCGGTTTGAGGAGGTGGTTAACGCCACCATTACCGATGAGATGCTGATCCAGCAGATCAATATTGACGCGGAAGTAAACCTGAAACAGATAGACGCTAAGTTTTTCAGGATACTCGGTCAGTTTGCGCCGTTTGGGCCGGAGAATATGTCGCCGGTTTTCGTAACCAAAAACGTGTATGTTAGCGGTAATGCCAGCCTGGTTGGTGCGAACCATATTAAAATGACCGTTGTGCAGGAAAACTCTCCCGCGTTTGATTGTATTGCTTTCAACTTGGGCGAATACCTGCCCAAACTAACCAAAGGCATACCGTTTGATATTTGTTATAGTATTGAGGAGAACGTTTGGCGCGAAAAACGCAGCATACAATTGAATATAAAAGGGATAAGGACGTATTAAAGCCAAGCCCCCTAAAGGGGAAACTTTTGAATAGCATATGATTTAAGTGGCCTTATTTAGGGGCAGACTTAGTGGGGGTTTTTGTTATTTTTGTTAAAATTATAAACCGGATGATCTTACGCGCCGAAAATTTAGTTAAGAAATATAAACAGCGTACCGTGGTGAGCGATGTATCGTTCAACGTGGCACAGGGCGAAATTGTGGGTCTGCTGGGCCCTAACGGGGCGGGTAAAACTACGTCGTTCTACATGATCGTTGGATTGATCAAACCTAACGAAGGCAAAATATTTTTAGAGGATGTGGAGATAACCGGCGATGCCATGTACCGCCGTGCGCAAAAGGGCATAGGCTACCTGGCGCAGGAGGCATCCGTTTTTCGGAAACTGTCCGTTGAAGATAACATCAAAGCGGTGCTAGAAATGGGTGCCCTGACCCACGAGCAGCAAAAAGATAAACTGGAAGAGCTGATAGATGAGTTTAGTCTGCATAAAGTGCGTAAAAACCGTGGCGACCTGTTATCAGGCGGTGAACGCCGCCGTACCGAAATAGCCCGCGCCTTAGCTGCCGAGCCAAAATTTATTTTACTGGATGAACCCTTTGCCGGGGTTGACCCGATAGCCGTTGAAGAGATACAGGCCATGGTTGCCAAGTTGCGCCACCGCAATATCGGCGTGTTAATTACAGATCACAACGTGCAGGAAACCTTATCCATAACCGACAGGGCCTATTTGCTTTTTGAGGGTAAGATACTGGAATCGGGTGTGCCCGAAGTTTTGGCCGCTAACGAGATGGTGCGCAAAGTTTACTTAGGTGCCAACTTTGTATTGAAAAGAAAAACCTTTGCCTAACATCCTCCGCCGTAATGACGATCATTAGTTCTGTTTTTGCCTGGTTCATGAAAAAGCGTATCCACCAGATAGAGCTTTTTCAAAAATACCCCAATGAGGTTCAGGAAGAGTGGTTTGAGCAACTGATAAACGGAGCTGCCAATACTGAGTGGGGCAGGGTGCACCATTACCGCAGTATTGAGAACGTACACCAGTTTAAAGAACGCGTACCTATACAAACCTACGATACGCTTAAGCCTTACATCGAGCGGATGCTTAAAGGCGAGCAGAATATACTTTGGTCGTCCGAGATCAAATGGTTTGCCAAATCATCGGGTACCACCAGCGACCGCAGCAAGTTTATCCCGGTGAGCGAAGAATCGCTGACAGAATGCCATTTTAAGGGCGGTAAGGATATGCTTACGCTATTTTGCAACAACCGGCCCGATACCCAAATATTCGCCGGTAAGGCACTTACCCTTGGCGGCAGCCACCAGGTTAGCGGTTTTAATCCCGATACTTTTTTTGGCGACCTGAGCGCCGTAATTATGAAAAACCTGCCGATGTGGGCCGAGTTTTTGCGTACGCCCAACATTGATATTGCACTGCTCGAAAACTACGAGGAGAAGATAGAAAAGATGGTGCGGGCCACACTTGATGTTAACGTAACCTGTTTAAGTGGTGTACCCACCTGGAATATTTTACTCATCAAACGGGTGTTGGAGGTCACCGGCAAAAAAACGCTGATCGAAGTTTGGCCTAACCTGGAGCTATACTTTCACGGAGCGGTGAGTTTTACACCTTACCGTGAGCAGTTCAATAAACTCATCGGGATAGATGATATGTATTACCTGGAAACCTATAACGCGTCCGAAGGGTGCTTTGGCTTGCAGGACGAGGACGACTCCGGGCAAATGCTATTGATGCTGGATTACGGTATTTTTTACGAGTTTTTACCTGTTGAACACCTGTTTGACGATAACCCCAAAACGCTGACGCTCGACGAAGTGGAGTTGCATAAAAACTACGCGCTCATCATCAGCACCAACGCCGGCCTGTGGCGGTATATGATTGGTGATACCATCCGTTTTACCTGTCTGGCACCTTACCGTATTCAAGTTACCGGCCGCACCAAACATTTTATCAATGCCTTTGGCGAAGAAGTAATTATTGACAACGCCGAGCGTGCCTTAAACGAGGCTTGCCGCCAAACGGGTGCGCGCATACGCGATTATACTGCTGCACCTATTTATTTTTCGGATAAAAGATCGGGCGGGCACGAGTGGATCATTGAGTTTGAAAAGGCACCGTCGGAATTTGAACGCTTTGTTGACCTGCTGGATGAAACGCTCCGCAAGATCAACTCCGACTACGATGCCAAACGTTTTAAAGATATGGCCCTGCGCCGCCCAACTGTTCATGCCGCACCCGAAGGCACTTTTTTTAACTGGATGAAACAACGCGGCAAATTAGGCGGGCAAAACAAAGTGCCACGTTTAGCAAATGATAGGGAGTATGTGGATTCGGTTTTGAAAGTGATGAAAGCGGTTAGTAGTTAATAAGTTATTTGTTATTGGGTTATTGAGAAAATATTCTGGTCTGCAGTCAATTTGAGGACTCTGAATAAGCAGGCGTAAGTTTATAAAACCGCGATGCAAGCATTAATACCGACAGGTAACAAAGTATCATAACACCTGTACCGCGATAAACTGGTGAGAGGTTAATGCTGTAAATAAAAAGCAATTGCACACTTATCAAAAGCAATAAACACATTGAACTTGCAATTCTTATCATTAACGGTTTCATGTCATTATTAACAATACGTTGGCTAACTATAACCGCCAAAATTAAACTCGGCGAAAGGTATAATATCCCCGCGATCATCGTGACAAAAACAATTAGCGTAGCCTCCAATATCGGGTTATGATGATTTTTAATACTGTTTATCATTAAAATCATAAACAACAGCGGCGATACCACCATACTGGTGCACCACACTTTTACAAGGTAATTTCGCACATGTTTTATCATGATTTAGATTTATAAACTAATGTATCACATTAATACGCAAGTAAACAATGTGTTATGCAATAACATCACACTACACGCGGTCTGAATAAAGCAACCAAACCGCTAATCAAAACTCCCCCTTCAGGGGGCTGGGGGGCTCACCGCTTTCCATATGTTCACCGCCTCAACCGCCTCTTTCACATCATGAACACGCAGGATATTGGCACCTTTGGTAAGGGCAATAGTGTTGAACGCTGTGGTCCCGTTAAGGGCATCTGCAGCGGTGCCACCGGTAAGGTTATACACCATACGTTTGCGCGATACGCCAATTAAGACGGGCAGTTCCAATCGTTCAAACTCCTGCAAACGGCCCATCAGTTCATAACTTTGCGGGTGTGTTTTGGCGAAGCCGAAGCCGGGGTCGATGATGATATCGTTTACGCCCATCGCGTGTAAACGGTGTATACGGTCGGTAAAATAATCAAACACCTCGCTAAATACATCGGTGTAATCAGTTTGCTGTACCATGTTTTGTGGTGTTCCTTTCATGTGCATCAGGATGTACGGCACTTTTAATTTCGCAACGGTACCGAACATATCTTCGTCGAGCTGCCCGCCCGAAATATCATTGATGATATGCGCCCCTGCCCTGATCGCCGCAAAGGCTACCGTAGAGCGAAAGGTATCGACAGATAAGATGGCTTGAGGATAAGTTATTGCTATGGCTTCGATAACAGGAAGCATGCGGTCAAGTTCTTCCTGTACGGAAATATCCGTAGCGCCGGGGCGGGATGAATAAGCACCGATATCCAGGAAGTCGGCACCATCGGCCAGCATTTTTGCGGCTTGTGCCAAAGCGTGTTGAACAGTTGGTGCACGGCTGTCGGAATAAAAAGAATCGGGCGTAATATTGATAATGCCCATTACTTTTGGCGAGGCAACATCTATCAATTTGCCGCGCACATTAAGGGTGGTCTTTTTATTAAAAAATGTATCTTTAGCCATTCGCCGGTTGAAATGTTTGAATGTTGAAATGTTGTAAAGTTAATTATTAACTTGTCATCACACTTGGCAAAAACATTTCAACGTTGCAACTTTACAACCTTCCAACAAAAAAATACACACTTGACAAATACAGCAGAAGAATACGACGGAATAATCAATACCTGCCGGGAACTTTTTATTAAAAAGACACGCGATTACGGCACAGCGTGGCGCATATTGCGCCCTGCATCCATTACCGACCAGATATTTATCAAGGCGCAACGTATCCGCACACTTGAAGAAAAAAAGGTATCGAAGGTTGGCGATGATATTAAAGGTGAGTACATCGGCATTGTGAACTATTGCGTTATTGCGATGATGCAGTTAGAGTTAACCGCTTCAGACCCTATGGAATTGCCCGTAGAGCGAGTGAGCGATTTATTTGAGGAAAAGGTACACGAAACCAAAGAGCTGATGTTCGCCAAAAATCACGATTATGGTGAGGCCTGGCGCGATATGCGCATCAGTTCGTTAACCGACCTGATACTGATGAAGATATTCCGCACCAAACAGATCGAAGATAATGACGGTAAAACGCTCGCATCCGAAGGGGTGAAGGCCAACTATCAGGATATGATGAACTACTCGGTTTTTGCGTTGATAAAGCTGAGCAACTAAGTTATGGCAGACAGAAAGATATCGGTTTCGGTGGATACCATATTGTGGGTATGCCGCATATTGGTAGGCCAATTGTTTATCTTTTCGGGCCTCATCAAGGCAAACGATCCGCTCGGCTTTTCGTACAAGCTGGAGGAATATTTCGAGGTATTCCATGTCACGTTTTTAAGTCCGATGGCGGTAAGCATGGCCATATTTTTATGTGCTTTGGAAATGCTTTTCGGCTTTGCCTTGCTGATAGGCGCTTACGGTAAAAAAGTAGCCTGGGGGCTGTCGCTGTTGATCATCTTCTTTAGCTTTTTAACCTTTTACTCGGCCTTTTTTAAAGTGGTGCAAACCTGCGGCTGCTTTGGCGATGCCATTGTGTTAACACCCTGGCAGTCGTTTAGTAAAGACCTTATTTTGCTGCTGCTGATCGTTTGGATATTTATCCAGCGCGATCATATTAAGCCACTGTTTACAAATGCTAAACTTGAACGACGGACGATCATCGCCGCCACGATCGTTTCATTTGGCATCGGGTTTTACACCTATAACTTTTTGCCGGTGATGGATTTTTTGCCGTATAAAATTGGTGCCAATATTTTAGATGAAATGAAGACCCCTGTAGGTGCTGTACCCGATGAATACCAGATCAACTACCATTTGGTCAACAAAAAAAATAAAGCGGTTAAGGATATGACCGATAAAGAATACATTGCCAGTGGTATCTGGAAAGATAGTACCTGGGCCATTGTTGGTACCCCCGAAAGTAAACTGATCAAAAAAGGGTTTTCACCCAAAATACAGGACCTGAAAATTAACGACGCGCAGGGCAATGACTATACCAGCGAACTGTTATCGAACCCGTTTTATAACGTGATCATTGTAGCATACGATCTTGACCATGTTAGCGTACCTGCAACGGAGCGGTTAAATGCTTTAGCCATTACACTGACTGATAATTATAACATTCGCACGGTGCTGCTCACATCAACCGCCCCGCATACGGCCGAAGAATTTGCCAAATCCCACAAACTGGTGCCAGAAGTTTTTTATGCCGATGGTGTGCCGCTAAAAAGCATGGTACGCTCAAACCCCGGTGTTTTGTTGATGAAGAATGGCGTCATCATAGCCAAATGGCATTACCATACGGTGCCAAGTTTTGATAAATTGGTTGAACTATACTTTAGGCAACCCAAATCATGATAGCCTACACCCTCCGCAAAATAGGTTACGGACTGGCAGTAATGCTGGGCGTTGTTGTTGTGGTGTTCTTTTTATTCAATATTTTACCGGTCGACCCAGCGCGAATGACGCAGGGCCAGCGTGCTGATGTACAGTCATTACAAGCAGTGCGCAAAGAGTTTGGTTTGGACAAATCCATACCTGTACAGTTTGCTTATTACCTGGATGATCTGTCGCCTATTGGCGTGCATTTGAACACGCCCGAGGAACAAACAAAGTATCACTATGCTAAACTTTTCCCGGTTTCGGCAACGCATGTGCTGGCGTTAAAATGGCCTTACCTGCGGAGGTCGTATCAAACGCGAAAGGACGTTGCTGCAACATTGCTTGACGTTATACCTAATACGCTGGTGCTTGCTACCACGGCCATGATATTTGCCACCATTATCGGGATATTTTTAGGTGTTATAAGCGCCGTACGGAAAGACAGTTGGATAGATAAGCTATCCGTTGGGTTTTCCATAATCGGGGTATCGGCACCGGCGTTCTTTGCAGGCATACTCATTGCCTGGGTGTTTGGCTTTGTGCTGAGCAAGTATACAGGGCTTAACATGTCGGGTAGTTTGTTTAGTTACGACCCGTTTAAAGGGCAAGTGCTTACCTTGAAAAACCTGGTGTTACCTATGCTTACCCTTGGCCTGCGCCCGTTGGCCATCATTGTACAACTCACCCGCAGCGCCATGCTGGATGTTTTAGGTCAGGATTATATCCGTACCGCCAAGGCCAAAGGTTTAGGGCAGCGCACTATCATTTACCGCCATGCGCTTAAAAATGCTTTAAATCCCGTTATAACGGCCATCGCATCGTGGTTTGCATCATTGCTGGCCGGTTCTTTTTTTGTGGAATACATTTTTGGCTACAACGGTTTAGGTAAAGCGACGGTTGATGCTTTGGAGAAAGCCGACTTCCCGGTGGTGATGGGTTCGGTATTGTTCATCGCCCTGATATTTGTGGTGATCAGCATCCTGGTGGACTTATTGTACGCGGTTATTGATCCGAGGGTGAAACTGACTTAAATGTGCAAATGCGTGAATGTGAAGATGTGCAAATTATACCTGTACAGTTGCGAATGACAAAATTTCGTCGCCTGGGGCCGCATCGCACATTTGCATATCTGCACATTTGCACATTCATATAATCCCATTATTTTTGCCGCATGTCATCTAACCCCAATCACATCTTCCTTATCGGCTTTATGGGCTGCGGCAAAACTACCTGGAGCAAAAAGCTGGCGGCACGTTTGGGCTACGAGTTTATTGACCTGGATACGGTTTTGGTTGAGCGGGTGGGTAAAAGTATAGCGGAATATTTTGAAGAACACGGTGAAGCAGCTTTCCGCGAACTGGAGTCGGATGTGTTAAAGCATTACCCTTATCCCGAAAAGGCGGTAATATCCACCGGTGGCGGCTTACCTTGTTTTTTTGACCACATGGAATGGATGAACAGCCATGGGCAAACCCTGTACATCAAACTATCACCAAAAACACTGGCCGACAGGTTAGAGAATGCCCGCGTGGTGCGCCCTGTATTGCATGGTAAAAAAGGTGATGAACTGGTGGCTTTTATCGAAGGTAAGCTGGCCGAGCGTGAGGGCTTTTATAACCAGGCTACCCACATATTGGATGGTATTAGTTTGGATGTGGATGCGATGGCGGCGCTTGTCGCGACAAGCTAATCAGCGCAGGTAAACGGCATCTTCCTGCCCGGCTTCGTTTAAAACAACATCAATATGCTCTTTTAAAACAGTTGACAGCGCTACGCCCGCATAGTCGGTAGCTACCGGGTAGCTTTTGTGGTTACGGTCGACCAATACCACGGTGCTCATTTTTTTAAGCGGAACATCTAAAAACACACCTAAACCATAAGCCAGGGTTTTACCGCTGCTCAGCACATCGTCAACCAAAATAATTACCTTGTTGGCGCACTCCTTAACATCAACATCAATAGATGCCTTTAGGCTGGTGCTGGTTTTATCCAGGTCGATGTTGATGAGTTTGCTGGTAAACGGTGCTATGCCGTCCAATACTTTTTTTAGCCTTTCGGCCACAAAGTTGCCGCGGGGCAAAATACCGGCAATAATGATGTCCTTTTCGTCCAGGTTGTCTTCCAGCACCTGGTAGGCAATACGGTCTATCTTTTGCTGTATCTGCTGCGCGTTAAGTACCAGTATCTTTTTGTCGGACATGAGCTATCGCTTTGTTTTGACTAAGGTAAAAATTAATTTTTGCCGTACGGGAAAAATATAAAATTTGCGCCCTCGGGTACTATCGCGAAAACGCACATAAAGTCCTCGGGTTTTTTGTAGGTTTTCAAAAACTTGTCCTGCAGTTGTTTTTTGATCACGCCAGCTTCAACAAACTCTTCCAGGGTAGAAGCATTGATGGTCCAGTTGGTGTTGAGTTCAACACGGTCAAGTATTACTTCGCCCAGCTTCACCTGGTGCTGGTGCGCGATGAAAATAGGGTAGAGGCTTATCCCTTCCACCATGATCTCGATAGCTACCTCGCGGATGGAATCTTTGTAGAGTTTAAGGTCGGCTTCGAGGCTTTTTAAAGGGCTGTCCTTTTTTACTTCGCCTTCGCTATTGTCGTTTAAGAGTTCTTCGGGGTCCATTTTGTTAGCATAGTGCCTGGCGCAGAGCGCATGGCGTTTTTTAGTATAGTGCTAAGCGCATGGCGCATAGCGTGATTTTTTTAGGGTGCAAAGCAATCGCATGAAACGCTTTGCACTATGCGCCCTGCGCTTCGCGCAAAGCAAGCAATAACACATTTTCAACATGCTGTGTTTGCGGGAACATATCAACCGGCTGTATCTTCATTACATCGTACTTTTCTTTGAGTACCAGCAGGTCGCGGGCCTGTGTAGCGGCATTGCAGCTTACGTATACTATCTTTCCGGCCTCTATCTCCATCAGGCGGGCTACTACATCGGGGTGCATACCGGCGCGCGGTGGGTCGGTGATGACCACATCCGGTTTACCGTGCTCGGCAACAAAATCGGCGTTAAGCACATCTTTCATATCGCCGGCGAAGAATTTGGTATTGGTAATGTTGTTGATGAACGAGTTTACCCTGGCATCCTCAATAGCCTGCGGCACGTACTCCACACCAATAACCTGCTTTACCCTTGCGGCGATAAAGTTGGCAATGGTGCCTGCACCTGTGTATAGGTCGTACACCAGTTCGTCGCCTTTAAAACCGGCAAAGTCGCGGGTGATCTCATAAAGGTGCAAGGCCTGCTCCGAATTGGTCTGGTAAAACGATTTTGGCCCGATGCGGAATTTGATGCCTTCCATTTCTTCTAAAATATGATCGGCACCGCGATAGGTAAATACATCCTGGTCAAAAATGGTATCGTTCTTTTTTTGGTTAACAATGTAAAGCAGCGAGGTGATGTGCGGAAAGCTATCGGCAACAAACTGCATTAAGCCAGCTATCTGGTCTTCGTCCACGTAAGCAAAAACCACGATCACCATCAGCTCGCCGGTTGACGAAGTGCGGATGATGAGGTTGCGCAGGGCACCGGTATGCTCGCGTACATCGTAGAAGCTCAGACCGTGTTCTAAAGCGTATTCGCGCACGCTGTTGCGGATAGGGTTTGAAGGGTCGGCTTGCAGGTAGCAGTGGTCGATATTCAGTATCTTATCAAACCGGCCTGGGATATGGTAGCCTAAGGCATTCATATCGGTATCGTCGGTACGCGTTTCGCCATCGTTAAGCCAGCGTTTATTGCTAAAGGTATACTCCAGTTTGTTGCGGTAATAGCTGGTAAATTTTGATGGCAGGATGGGCACCATGCCCGTCAACTCAACTTTGGCCAGTCGCTGCAAAGCATCCGTAACCGATTTTTGTTTATAGGTTAGCTGGGCATCATACAGCATGTGCTGCCACTTACAGCCGCCGCAAACACCAAAATGCTGGCAAAAAGGTTGGGTACGGTATTCTGATGCTTTAACCAGATTGATGATCTTAGCCTCGGCGAAGTTCTTTTTTTTGCGGTAAACCTCCACGTCAACCACATCGCCGGGGATGGCCTTCTCCACAAAAACGACCAGTTCGCCGGTTTTGCCTACGCCTTTACCTTCTTCGGCAATATCAATAATGGTAATGTTCTCTATGATCTGCTTCTCTTTAAAACCGTGTTTCCTCATGCGGCTGCAAAGGTACGGTGTAAAGCTTAAAGCACAAAGCTTAAAGCACAAAGCGTTTTAGGTGTTATTCTTAACACATTGCTCTTTGCGAGCTTCTTTTCAGCTTTACGCTTTCAGCATTTAGCTTTTCGCCTAAATCAGATGAACAAACAAATAATAAACTCCCAAAATCCTTCCGGTTCGTTTGTATCAGCTAATTCAAAGCGCTCATCTATCATCGCAGAAAAATCTCTCAGTTCGCGGCTCATGGCATTTGAATTTTAATATTATGCAAGCATAGTAATAATTATACTAAAAACCAAATTGGTTTTTATAATTTAACATGTAATTAACCTATTTTGAGAAGCTTTACACTCGATGATAAATGCATTTTTTTTGAATTTATCGCTGATAATAAAATTCGTTAAAAAAGTCGATCATCAATAAAATAAGCATGGCGATAGAAAGCCAATACCCCGCAATAAATAATCCTTGGCGAATGACCAGGCCGATCTTATGACCCAGAATAACGTTAATGATCGAGCCAATGGTGAACGCGAGGTTAGCCAGTATTAAAAATAAAATAACGAACATCCCGGATAGTACCAGTTCATTCAGAATTTCACCAGGATGACCAGCGCCTGATCTCAGGACCACGCCCACGGCTTGAATAACAGACCCTATAAGCCAGGTAAAAAGCAACGCTTTATTATATTCAAGCCGGTGGCTAAACCACCAACTTCGAATAAATGATGTATCCGTGCTCATGCTATCGTTAATGTTTGTCCCAATTTATTTTGCGGGAGAAATACATGAGCAAGGCAATGATCATGAATAATAGTATGCTGCCGATCATTAACGACAGCTCTTCCAATTGTATCAATATGAAGGTAAAGCCATAAAAGGTTGTCAAAATAAAACCAAACAGCAGCGCCATTTGCCGGTTTTTAAGCAGTGATGATATAAAGGAGGATATGAGGGCCATAGTGGCCGCAGAGGCAATAAGGTAAGCCAGTGTATAACCCAGCCGCTCAGAAAAGGAGAGGAGCAGGGTATAGTAAACAACCATGGCCGCCCCGATAAGGATATAGTTAAAAACATGCACGCGTTCTTTACGGATGAGCTCGGTGAAAAACAGGGATACAAATGTTAGCAATATGATAAGCGTTGAATACTTGGTGGTACGCATTGTTTTTTGATACTGATCCACGGGTAAGCGGAGTTTTACACCAAAAGCGGCGTCGGCGGTTGCTTTTTTATCGGTAAGTTTACCGGCATCGTTTACCCATTGCTGCGGGAAAGGGCGGTTATAATACAACATCCGCCATTTGGCATCAAAGCCTGTTGGGTTAACATGCCTGTCATCAGGTAAATAACGCCCGTCAAAGCTTGGGGTGGTCCAGTTGCTTTTTACCATAACATCGGTTGTTTTGCCGAGGTGCAAAAAGCTTAGATCATCGCTCCCTTTAAGGTCGAGGTTAAAGCTAAATGGTGTTTCCTGGTCCTTCGCTAACGTAAATGCAACCTGCAGCCCTTTTTCAAATGGGCTTTTTGCGTCAAAGGTTGGTTCAACATTTAGTTTCTGACCGTTTATTTCAACCATTGGGTTGCTTTTTAAACCTTTCAGATCGGACACGCTAAAAACAAGATGTACCTTGTCGTACTGTACCGATGCCGGGTCTATCCCTAATTTATCCAGTTCAGGTTTTCCGAAATTGCCCCCAACGGCGACTTTAGAATTGTAAACTACAGCCTTGAACATGCCGCGGTGTAAAGTATCGGTATTAATGTCGGCCATGATCTGTAAATTTTGCGGTAGCACGTATAAGGTCTCATCTTCAAGCCTTATCCTTTCTTTTTTATTGGTGTCGATAGTCCGTATCTCTTTTTTAAACGGGATGACCAATACCGGACCTTGTATCTGCTGACTGCCCGACCATTGGTCAGATACGTCATTCATTACTTTTTCGTGGGTGTCCTCGCGCTCTGTAATGAGGCTTTGTATCCACGATGAAGGGATCAGCAGCACAAGGGTCAATACTGCTATTACGGATAGTTTTACAATTACTGAATCTTTGAACCAGTTTTTGGGTGTGTCATTTTCGGTCTCTTGTGTCATTTGTTTGTTGTTTAAGTTTGTATATTAAAAGTACTTTGTATTTCAGAGTATATGAACAAAAAAAATATCAACTCATTTTTTGCTGTTTGATCAGTTTCTCCAATGCGTCGAGGTGGTCGCGGAAAGCGGTTTTGCCTTTCTCGGTAGCCTCGTAATTGGTATTGGGCTTGCGGCCTAAAAAAGATTTGTGCACGCTGATGTATTCCTCTTTTTCCAGACCTTTTAAATGCGAGGCCAGGTTGCCGTCGGTCACGTTGAGCAGGTCTTTAAGCGAGTTAAAATCGTACCGCTCGTTAGCCACCAGGATGCTCATAATTTGCAGGCGCAGCCTGTTTTCGAACGCTTTATCTAATTTATCAAAAGGTATGTTCACCGGTCGTATTTAAAGTATACCATGCTGCCGTAAACGATGTGCAGCAATCCAAAACCAATTGTCCAAAGTATTAAACCATATCCCGGCCAAAGCGCGGCTATTAAGCCTAAAATGATGTCAAAAATGCCAAGGTACTTAACATCGGTAAAGGTATAATGACTTCCCGATATTACCGCAAGGCCATAAAAAATTAACGACGCCGAAGCGATGAAGCCATAATAACCCCGGCTCATCATGATCAGGATGAAAATACCACCTGTAAGCAACGGGATAGCCGAATGGAAAAGCAGCGAGCGGGTAGTTGGGCTCCACAGGCGTTGGTTCTTCTTTTGCGCTTTTTTATAGCTTAAAAAGATGCCGGTGCCAATGGATGCGATAAGTACAATTAACGCAACAACAAAAAGCGGGATCAACGGGTCAAGTCTTCCTGACAATAGGCCGATGCCGGGCTCCGACCGTTTTAACTCCGTCCAGATAACCTCGGGGCTATTGTAAATGATGCGATAAGCCACGGCCGCGCCAATTAGTGCATATACCCCCGCCATAATGCCTGATAGCCCGCTAAGCGAGATAAATTTGGATGAGCGCTCCATCAGGCTGCGGATGGACGTCAGGTCATCTTCGATGTTTTGGTCTTTCATTTACAAAAGTACTTTGATATGCAAAGTAAGTTTTAATTATTCGAAGTTGCAATAGTTCTGGAAAATAAATTCAGCAGGGAGTATAGGTATACAGCAGAGGATTTCTCGTGACTGCGCTCGCTCGAAATGACAAAGGAATAATAAAAACAGTCTACATATACTACTTCAACGCCGCCTTTACCAAATATGGCAATATCTCTTTTTGGAACGATACAAAGTTTTTGCGCACATCGGAGTCGCTTACGGAAGTAAAGGCGAAGCTAAACACGATGCTTTTGCTTGATTTGATGAGGAAACGCAGGCGCTGCGGGTAGGTTTCGTCGCGGCGGAAATCGCTTACTTTGGTGAATGAACTGATGAGCAGTTCTTCCAGTTCGTTACTCAGGCTCTTTAAAAAATCCTGGCTGTTGGTACTTTCGCGGATAAAGTCCCAGCCGATAAACTCGTTGCAAATGGTGTAGCTTAACCGGCTGGTCTTCATGATGAGGTTGGTGAGGTGGGCTTCCTCGTCCATTTCGGTATTGTAGTTGTGTATCAGGTCGTCAACACTTACGCGGATATAGTCCATCAGCAGGGCGTGCAAAACATCTTCCTTGCTTTCAAAGTATTTATAAATGGTGGCCTTTGCTATTTTGGCTTTGCGGGCAATTTCGTTTACGCTTGTTTTATGGTAACCAAATTTCCTGAACAACTCCTGAGCAGCTTTTTTGATGCTCTCTTTTATTTTATCAACTTCCATTATTAGTTGTATACAGATATCAAATTATTACCAATGCTTACCGTATAAGCCTTTAACGCCTGTGTTGCCGGTGCTTTAACCGGCTGGCCATCCGTTAACGAAAACTTTGACCCGCTGCACGGATCAGTCACGGTAAACGTGGGGCTATCCAGCGTAACGGCGCAACGCTTTTCGGGCTCGTAACTGCTGCACCTGTCGTACGCGGCGTAACTGCCGTCGGGCTCGCGGTATAAAATTATACCTGCTACGCCGCCTGTAATTAAAACCGCCCCGCCATTGCTGCTCAACGCGCTTAAGCGTGGATCGGACAGGCTGGCACTAAAGCTTACCGATACATTCGGGATATAGCTTTGATTGGTTTTTCCGCACGATAAGCAAACCAACCCAAACCCAATACACCAATATTTTTTCATCAATTAAAAAGATAAAAGTATCCCTATTTTTTGAACTAACGAAATGCCTTGCGCTTTGTGTTACCTACGATAATTAACCACCCGCGGTTTTATACCACCTCGGTTTGAAACTGGTTTAAAAAGCGCACATCGTTCTCCGAGAATAAACGCAGGTCGCGTATCACATATTTTAAGTTGGCGATACGCTCAATGCCCATACCAAAAGCAAAGCCGGTGTATTTTTTACTGTCGATGCCGCAGTTTTCCAACACGTTAGGGTCAACCATACCGCAGCCTAAGATCTCAACCCAGCCGCTGTATTTACACATGTTGCAGCCCGCGCCCTTGCAAATGGTGCATGATACGTCCATTTCGGCAGATGGCTCCGTGAACGGGAAGTACGACGGGCGGAAGCGCACCTGGGTGCCCTCGCCGTACAGTTCCTGCACAAAGTGGTAGAGCGTTTGTTTCAGGTCGGCAAAGGAAACGTTCTCATCCACATACAAACCCTCAACCTGGTGGAAAAAGCAATGCGCCCGGGCCGATATGGCCTCGTTACGGTAAACACGGCCGGGCATAATGGCGCGGAACGGTGGTTTGCCCATCTCCATCATGCGCACCTGTACCGATGATGTGTGTGTGCGCAGGGCAATATCGTTACCCTCGTTCTTTTTGATAAAAAAAGTGTCCTGCATATCGCGGGCGGGGTGCTCTTCGGGAAAGTTCAGCGCCGAAAAGTTGTGCCAGTCATCTTCAATTTCCGGGCCTTCGGCAACAACGAAACCTAAACGTTTGTAAATATCCACAATCTCGTTGCGTACCAACGACAGGGGGTGGCGTGAACCAACGGCTACACCAGCGCCTGGTAAAGTTAGGTCAAGTCCAGAGTCTTGAGTTTCAAGTCCCGAGTCAAATTGTTCTTTTAAACTATTGTATTTGGCCTCGGCCATTTGTTTAAACTCGTTAAGCACTTTACCGAAAGTTCGTTTTTCTTCGGGGCTAACGGTTTTAAAATCCTCAAACAGGTCTTTAACCAGGCCTTTGGTACCCAGGTATTTAATACGGAACGCTTCAAGCTCGTCGGCTTTTGCGGTAACAAAGGCTTTAATGTCGGCTGTGTATTTATCTATTTTATCCTGCATTAGTTTTTGTTGTTGTATCGTGTGGTTATTTTGTCAAGGTCGTTGTAACCTAACACTTCGTTCTTAATATCTTCGGTTAGTTTAGGGTCGTCTTTCAGGTAGTCGGCCAGTAATCGTTTAAATGCACGGTTGCCACTTGGCAACTCGGTGTATTGTTTTTCGTTGTAACGTTTCAGGTAAAAAATATTAACGTCATAACTCATTCCGGGGTTTCCCATTACGCCGCCGGTCATCCGGGTTTCAACCCTTTTATACAATGTTACCTGTGGCCCGCTAACCATTACTTTTACAAAATACTTTTCGGTCAGTATTTTTTTACCGAAAGCAGCCATGTGCGGGTCTTGTAATGCCTCATAGGTTTTTAAATAAACCTTAAAAGTATCGGCGGTTAAAAAACCATTCATCCCGCGCGAAAAAAAACGTGTTTTGTTAGGATCATCGTTAAAGCCACGCATTATGTTGGCGCTGTTCCATACCTGCGACAACCGCGTTTTAATACTATCCACAATATTGCAAACAAAGCCGTTTATTTCGTTAGGGCCGTAGCGTGTTACTTTATTAGTGACCGAATCCGTAAAAACAACCTTATTGCCATTAAACCTAAAATAACCGTATTGTAAAGCACCAGTTGGCAAAATCATATAACCTTTAACAACATCGTTGAATGAAAATGTAAGGTCATCGGCAATGGAAATGCTTTTGGATATTTTACCCCCATATACATCGTCGGTTTCTTTTTTCTGCGCAAAGCATACACTCGTAAAAGTGAATATCAGCAACAGCAACAAAAGGGGTAAACGTGTCATCAAGTTACAAAGGTCTAAAAATTAGCGTGCTATTGGTACGGCTAATTGGCATTATTATATCTTTTTACAATTTCGTCAATGTTATCGTACTTTAAAAGGCCGGTATCAATATCGTCCATCAAGGTAGTGTTATCGCCTAAATAACTGACCATTAATTTTTTAAAATCGCGTTTGCGTGGAGGTATATAAATGTACCGGCTATCGTTTTTGCGTTTTAGGTAGAACGTTACCTCCACGTTGGTAGCATTGCCGCCCATTGCACGATAGTTTACATTTGGATACTTGCGCAAGGCTTTATACAGACAAAGTTTATCGCCATAAACCAATTGCTCAATAAACTCCGGTGCAATAAACAACCGGCCGCCAGGGTACCTGAACGAGAGCGGGTTAACAGGCAAAACAACAGTGTCGGTAAATACCCTGAAAGTGTCCCTGCCGGCCACAAAGCCATTAACCTCGCCCGCCTGAAAGCGCTTTATCTTTTTGGTGACGGTATCTTTAAAAACAGCCACATTACCGTTAAACCTCACCAAGCCGTATTGCGGGTTATTGCCCGGCAGTAGCACGTAGCCATCTACAAATTTATTCACGGTAAAATCATAGTTATCAACCACGTATCTTTTGGGTACCTCACTTGTATCCTTGCCATACACATCATCTGCTATTTTTTGCGCGAAGCAAGTTTGTGTTATGGCAAACAAAAAGATAATGGATAGTAATATGGCTACTCGTTTCACTTAATTATAATGTTTCTAAAAACTGCCCGGCCGTTAAAACCGGAATGGCCGAGTTTTTATAATCTTTAATATTTCGGGTGATAATGTAATCAGTCCGGGCGCTTTTGGCAGCATAGTATTGAACTGCGTCTTCAAAATCTTTGAGGTCGCTTTGCAACGCCTGGTCAATAATGGCTTCATCTACATTGACTATTGATATAATTGACCGAATGCGTTTTAAAGAACGCATTCGGTTTTCCCGGTCAAATTTGCTCAGGAAATAATTTACATTGACAAACACCACCGATGATGTTGAGACCAGTAAACGTTTTTCGCGTGCCAATTCCAGAATATTCATCGCAGGAATATAAAATTCTGACCTGTTCAATAATACATCCAGTATAATGTCACTGTCTAAGAAAACCTTTTTCACAAGCCGTATTTTTCTTCAATATGCTTACGGTATTCAACTTTGTGATCAAAGTCGGGAGTAGGTTCCTTAGCAAGGGTGATCTCTTTTAGCCATTCAGGTAACTCATCTTCGCTTTTCATACGGAACGGTCCATGGTCGACGCTCACTTCTTTCTTAAAAAAGTTCTCCGCAATTTTTGAAATGCTCGTCTTCCTCTTTTTGGCCACCTCTTTCATTTGGGCTATCACCCCGGCTTCTATGTTAAGCGTCAGTTTCATGCGTTAGTGTTTTTATACGTACAAATATAAACAGTTTGCACGTATTATTTAATCACTCCAAGCTCTTTGCCTACTTTGGTAAACGCGGCGATGGCTTTATCCAAATGGTGCCGCTCATGTCCGGCTGATATCTGCACCCTTATACGCGCTTTGCCCTGCGGTACAACCGGGTAATAAAACCCGATGACATAAATACCCTCTTCCAGCATTTTAGCGGCAAAGGTTTGCGATAGTTTGGCGTCGTATAACATTACAGGTACAATAGGGTGTACGCCGGGTTTAATATCGAAACCGGCATCTGTCATGGCTTTGCGGAAGTATTGGGTATTGCTTTCCAGCTTGTCGCGAAGCTCGGTTGTCTCGCTCAGCATATCTATCACGGCAATTGATGCCCCGGTTATAGATGGGGCCAGTGTATTTGAAAACAAATATGGGCGTGAGCGCTGGCGTAACATATCGATGATCTCTTTTTTCCCCGATGTAAAACCACCCGACGCGCCGCCCAAAGCTTTGCCAAGGGTGCCTGTGATGATATCTATTTTATCCATCACGCCGCAATGCTCGTGCGTGCCGCGACCGGTTTTACCCATAAAACCGCTGCAATGGCTTTCGTCGATCATCACCAGAGCGTTATATTTTTCGGCCAGGGCGCAGATCAGATCAAGGCGGGCTACAGTACCATCCATAGAGAAAGCGCCATCGGTTACAATGATGCGGTGGCGCAGGTCTTTTGTTTCCTGTAGCTTGGTTTCAAGGTCGGCCATATCATCGTGCTTATAACGGTAACGCTGGGCTTTGCACAAACGCACGCCGTCGATGATGGAGGCATGGTTCAACTCGTCGGATATGATGGCATCCTGATCGTTAAACAGTGGTTCAAACACGCCACCGTTGGCGTCAAAGGCCGCGGCATACAATATGGTATCTTCGGTGCCTAAAAACTCCGAAAGCTTGCGTTCCAGCTCTTTGTGGATATCCTGCGTGCCGCAAATAAACCGCACCGACGACATGCCATACCCATGACTATCAATAGCTGCTTTTGCTGCCGCGATAACTTTTGGATGAGATGACAGGCCCAGATAGTTGTTTGCGCAAAAATTGATAACATGCTGCCCGCCGGTTACGGTAATATCGGCACCTTGCGGCGATGTGATCACGCGTTCGCGTTTATATAGTCCGGCTTTTTCAATTTCGGCAAGCTCTTGCTCCAGTACGGGTTTCAGGGTAGTATACATAATGGTTGGTCAGTTTATGGTGCAAAATTAAACAATGATGTTGGAAGCTGCTAATGTTGTAAAGTTGAAACGTTGGAATGTTTTAAAGTAGACTTAATGATGTTTTAAAGTTGGAAGTTTGAAATGTTTGAATGTTCTAATGTTTTAAGGTTGAAATGTTGTAAAATCAATACCTGCTAACCTTGCAACATTTCAACATCTCATCACAAAACCGTATCTTTGCGGCTCATTAAACGCTGTTTGCAGCAGTATCAATGCCATCATGAAATATCAAACACTACTGTATTATTGTTATTCGACAATAACCGATGCGGAGCAATTTGCCGCTGATCATCTAAAATTTTGTAAGTCGCTTAACCTGGTAGGCCGCATTATCGTTGCCGAAGAAGGCCTTAACGGGACGGTATCAGGCACAGCCGAATCCTGCCAAACCTATATGCAAACCCTGCATGCCGACCAGCATTTTGCCGGTATCGACTTTAAAGTTGACGATGTGGAAGAACCATCATTTGTAAAAATGCACGTGCGCTATAAAAGTGAGATCGTACACTCGGGTCTGCGCGACCCGCACGTTATTGATCCGCAAAGGCAAACCGGTATACACCTGGAACCAAAAGAGTTTTTGGCGATGAAAGACCGTGATGATGTGGTGATACTGGATGTACGCTCCAACTACGAGCACTCGGTTGGTAAGTTTAAAAACGCGGTAACATTGGATATTGAGAACTTTCGCGATTTTCCATCCAAAATAAACGAGCTGGCGCAGTTTAAAGATAAAAAGATAGTAACCTATTGCACCGGCGGCATCAAATGCGAAAAAGCATCGGCATTGTTGCTGCACGAAGGTTTTACCGATGTTTACCAGCTGCACGGCGGTATCATCAAATACGGTAAAGAAGCAGGGGGCGAAGATTTTGATGGCAAATGCTATGTGTTTGATAACCGCTTAACGGTTGATGTAAATGCGGTTAACCCTAAAGTGATATCAACCTGCTATAACTGCGGGACCACCACCGCAAAAATGATCAATTGCGCCAACCCGGAGTGCAATGAGCATTTTACCCAATGCGACGCCTGCGGCGAAAAGCTGGAAGGTTGCTGCTCCGATGCCTGCCAGCAACATCCACGCAAGCGTGTGTACGATGGTACGGGTTACTATGTTAAAGTACCGCAACCGGTGAATGTTAAAAAGGGTGTGAAGGTGGTTGTGGAGTAACCGAAGAATAAAAACCGGTGTCATCTCGACCAACGGGAGAGACCTTCTGCTTCAAGATGGTCTACAGCAGAAGTTTTCTCGTCGCTGCGCTCGCTCGAAATGACAATTTTATTTATGCTCTATTGCTTTGCCTCGCACTTTAAAACTATTGCCCCTGATTTTTCGTTAACATTGCATCACATCATTATCGCCCATGCTAAAACGAACAAGCTACCTCATCATTACTTTAGTTATCATGTCGGTTGCCAACGCCTTTGCCCAGGATTACAACATGTACGAAAGCGGCAGCTATACGCATAAAAAAGATACAATGCCTTACCGCATATTATTCCCCGAGCATTTTGACCCGGCTAAAAAATATCCCTTAGTGTTTGTGCTACACGGCAGCGGCGAGCAGGGCAACGATAATAAAGCGCAACTGGTGCATGGCGGGCAATTGTTTTTGCAGATACGTTACCGCGAAAAATACCCGGCTATCGTGGTTTTTCCGCAATGCCCCAAGGATGGTTCGTGGAGTAACCGGATAATTGAAAAAGATGCCAACGGCAAAGAGAAGCAGCTTTTTCAGGTTGGGGGCGAGGCTACACCCGCCATGCGGATGCTGCTGGGCTGTTTAGACCAGTTTTTGGATAAGCCTTTTGTAGATAAACATAAAGTATACGTTGGAGGACTAAGCAACGGCGGCATGGGCACGTTTGAACTGCTGCGCCGCAAGCCCGATGTATTTGCGGCGGCCTTTTCTATCTGCGGTGGTGATAATACCCGCAACGCTAAAATATACGCCCAAAAAGTGCCGATGTGGATATTTCATGGCGAAAAGGATGATGTGGTTTTATACCAGCATTCGCTCATTATGGTTGATGCCATTAAAGCCGCAGGCGGCCACCCTAAATTTACCCTTTACGCCAACGACGGCCACAATAGCTGGGACGATGCTTTTGCCGAGCCTGACCTGTTGCCATGGTTGTTTGGGAATAGTAAATAATGTTGTTTTTTGGAATGAGTTGTTGGTGATAAAACTGACAAAGGGCCAGGATTAGTCTAATTCTCTCGCGGCAATTATTAAAAATTCTTTGTCGTCTTCGGTTATCAGCATATCATTAGGGGTCAATAGCCAGTAGTCATCTCTAACTAATAGCACGCCAAGTTCTGAACCATCAGCAACTATTTTATATCTTGCTTTACCCAGTTTTTCGATAAGTAAGGTCTTAGGTTCAAAGCTCAAGGGGGGATCTTCAAATCTTACTCTTTTCATCAGCTTTAAATTAGGGTGCTTTCGTTTTTAGATTAAATTCTGGCCGTTATCTTTTGGGTGAGGTTTTGCATTATTCTTCCTGCTTTGGTTTGGTAACCCCCGCCTTAAATCTCGGCGTAAAGCCGACTTTAGGTTTAGCCCCCTCGTCGGTTGGAGTTGGGTTTTCCTCAGTTTTTGGGGCTTCAGGTATCGGAACAGGTTGTTCTGGCGTCGGCTTGGTAATACCGGCTTTAAACCGTGGTGTAAAGCCAACTTTGGGTTTGGGTGCTTCTTCACCCTCAACAGTAGTTAGTTCCTCTTTAGGGGTTTCAGACGTAGCTTCTGCTGTTGGTTTGGTTGCACCTGCTTTAAAGCGCGGTGTAAAGCCAACTTTAGGCGCAGGTGTTTCTGCCTTTTCGGCGAGTGATTCGGCGATGGTTTGTTCGGCTAAGGGGTTGTCAATTTTAACCTTTTCGGGCTTAACTTCTTCGGGTGTGTGGTATAAGCGGCGCAGGTTATTGAACCAGTATTTTTTGGTATGGTCGAAGCTTTTTTCGCCCATCTGCGCGTAATGGCTTTCAAATTCGGCAAAAAGCAATGGCTCGGCAGCTTTAAGCTGCGCCAGGTTTATCTTTTTCTTTTT